>Ga0315336_1001206_pt1 | contig 53882 bp, 46 predicted proteins | sample ASW5metaG_FD_204512 | JGI IMG/M metagenome (GOLD analysis project Ga0315336, IMG submission 204512) | Ammonia-oxidizing marine archaeal communities from Monterey Bay, California, United States - ASW #5 | ecosystem: Environmental > Aquatic > Marine > Intertidal zone | place: USA: California...
TGACACTCGAAACCCCGTGGCAAAGGCGGACGGCTCGCGGCGAACTTCGTGCATCGCGAATGAAATACTCACGTGAAAACGCACTGCTTCGAAACCTCTCTCTTACCGTTTCTCATGAGCTTGCCAGCATCATGCGGGACATCGTCTGGTCCCACGAACAGTACGAAGTGGCCCAGCAGCGTGTTCAAGCCACGAAGGATTGGGGTCGCGGGGCACGTCGCCGGTTCGAGGTTCCCCCGGCGGGAACCGATCTCTCGCAGGCCCTCGACCGCTACTTGCGGACTCTGCGTCGGCTGGCCATTGCGTCAAACGAATCCTATCGGCTGCTGGCGAACTACAACATCGCGATCGCTCGCATGGAAGAAAGCCAGGGAACGCTTCTGCAAAACTGGAACGTTTCGGTAGCCGGCGATCCGACGGATGAGACGCTCGACATGACGAAGGACCTGATGCTGGTGGCCGAAGAAACGGTCTACTTGCCCGACGGGGCCAACAACGACGTCGTGCGATGATCGCTACGGCCGTCGGTACGTCTCCCGTCCTTCTTCGCCGCGCGCATCAATTGGCCGTCGACGTTGGCACGCCGCAACCGTCCGTCAACATGGCGATTCTGCTCGTCCCGCCATCGTTCTGCGATTGCCCGCACCTTCTTCCATTGTCTCTTTGTGCGCATCGTCTCGAGGCGCACCGATGCTCATCGGTGTGTCGGAGGACGCGACTCGCACTGGATGTGTCAACCGCGCTCGTATCCAACCGCGATGGCCGAATCGATCAACGACGATTTCGGTAAAGCGACGGGTCCACCACTCCCAGCATTGCGTCGGTGTCGAGTTGGCCGCCCAGGAAATCGTTGATCTTGGGAACCTGTAGCTGGGGATCTTCGAGCATTTGGTTGTAGTTGACCTCGATCATGCGGAAGTTTGGCTGACCGGCGATCCATTTTTCGAAATCTGTGAGTTGGCTGACGAACAATTCTCGCATCTTGTCGTCGTTCGCACCGCCGTCACCCATTCCTTGCCGATCGAGCATGACCTGTTGGGACGCCAGCACTTCATCGAGACTCCGACGCATGAAGAGCACGCGATACTCGAATTCGGCCGGCAGATCGTACAGCAGACTGTAGACCATCTTCACGCCCTTGCCGACGGCGTCCTTGACCCAGGAGGAATCTTCTTTCGTCTGCTTGACTGGCTCGAATTCGTAATAGCCGCGCGGATTGTCGTCGTCTGCGGTGCGGATGTCGTCGATGACAACCGGCATTCCGCCCAGGTCCAGCATTCTCATCATCATCGACGTGCCCGATCTGGGAAGACCCGAGACGATCGACACAAAGCTGTTGGATTGATTCATGAGTCAACTCTTCTTGTGATCAAAAGACATAGTCGTTGGAAAACCGTCATTTCCGTCTCGATGGCAGCTCCTGGGGCGGCTTGTCTCGTCATCGCGGCGAGTGCCGGATCGCGGGTCCATGGCGGACGCCCATTTCATGAGCATAGCTCACATTTTGCGGTGAATCGGCCAGATTGACGGGTTCGATCTTCGTTCGGCAAACCTCTAGGTACGCTCTAGGGCTCCACAACTCCGATTTGCCCGCCGTCCGAGGGACACAAAACCAGTGCAGGACAGCGCCTAGACCTGGCCACCGTGCACCAGATCCGCGAATTGCCAGCCCACCGGACGCGGCTCCGCCTCACGTTCAGATACGCCAGGCGTTCTGACGTCGGAGACCCCATTCCTCGTATTTCCCCCGCAATTCCAAGCTCCCGGCCAACGATTTCAAAGCGTACAAATCTGCCCGGATCCGTTCAGTACGGTTACATGAGTGGCACGGGGGGTGTCGCGTCGGTTTTGCAGGTTGGGCAGCCACATACAGCAGTCGTGAGAATCTTGGGCGAATTCAATAGATTTTTTGCTTTGGACTGGATAGGCTGTTTTGTTATTCTACATACAATGCTTCGAAAACAGAAACTGCTCAGAGTGTATAGATAGGGTGGGCCACAGGGATTAGATGAATGCGGGGCGATCGAAAGTCGATCCGGAGCGCGTTCACACGATGCGAATGATCAGTCCCACCTCAAGCCCGTCCAATCCCAGACTTGTTACTTTCAGGATCCAATTCATTCGAGGGCTAAAATGATACGTTCAACCACTGCTGGCATGGCTCCCTCAAGCACCTTGACGAGTTCGCAAGAAGCGCTCGACCGCGCGTGCGAAAGTCTGGTGTGTGGTGATAGCAGCACGATGCGGGTTCTTCCGTATCATTTGCCTCTCGTCGCCGACCGGGGAGAGGGGTCTCGCCTTTGGGACGTCGATGGCAACGAGTTCATCGATTTGAACATGGCGTACGGTCCGCTGATTCTTGGTCACTGCCCGCCGCAGGTGATCGAATCCGTCTTGCGTCAGATGTCCGAACACGGAAGCCAACTTGGATTCCCGACGGAGGTCAGTACGCGTGTGGCAGAGAAAATCAAGATGCTCTACCCCAGCATCGATCTGTTGCGGTTTACGAGCACGGGCACCGAAGCAACAACCGGCGCAGTTCGGCTGGCGCGAACGGTGACCGGCAAGCCAAAGATGATTCAGTTCGAAGGCCATTACCACGGATCGAGTGATACGGTGTTCAATCGGTATCATGCTCCATTGAGTGATCTGCCGGCTAAGGGTTATGGGCCGGCCATTCCGGGAACGTCGGGAATCAACGGCGCGCCGCACGAGGTGTACGTTGTGCGCTGGAACGACATCGATGCGTTCCTTGCATGTCTGGAAGAGCTCGGCGATTCCGTCGCAGGTTGCATCATGGAACCGGTTGCCGGAAACACTGGGGTCATCCCACCGAAACCTGGATTCCTTCACCAACTGCGTGAGATCACACTGGACCACGACATGTTGATGATTTTTGACGAGATCATTACTTCGTCGCGTGTCGCGCCGGGTGGAGCACAAGAATACTACGACGTTCAACCGGACATCAGCGTCGTCGGCAAGGCGATCGGTGGCGGGTATCCGTTAGGATGTGTTGGAGCATCGAAAGAGATCATGGAAGTCGTCCGTGACGGAACGCTGTTCCAAGGTGGTGTCTACTCGGGCAACGCCGTCGTCATGGCAGCCGCCGAAGCCGTCTTGGATGTGATTTTGGCCGAGAAGGAAGACATGTACTCGCACCTGCACGCCGTCGGCGATCAACTTGCCGACGGAGTCCGTGAGATCTTCTCTCGAAACGGCATTCCGCACGTCGTGCAGAACGTTGGGCCGATGGTTTCGATGTTTCTGACAAAAGAAGATCGCGAAGGCCTGTACGAGTATCGCGACCTCCGCAAATACTGCGATTTCGACAAGTACATCGCGTTTCAGCACGCGTTGCAGCGGGCCGGCATCTATTTCCACCCGAACCAGTTCGAGCCGTTGTTCCTTTCCCGAGCGCATTCTCGCGCAGACATCGACACGGTGCTTGAACGAATCGACGCCGAAGTGCCATGCTGTTTCAACAAGAATTGACAAAACAAGCGCTCAGCGCAGACCCCATCTTCAACGCGTTCGAGAATTATCGCGGTACGATCTTCGACCTTGATCAAGCGATCGAGGTCGATCGATCTGGCTTGGCGGCCGCCGAGAAAACGATCGTAAGCGCGCTGACCCAACAGGGTGTGGACGCCGGTGATCGCGTGGTGATGGCCGTGAGCAACGGCCCCCAATTTGTGGCCACGCTGGTCGCCATCCTTGCGCGCGGCGGTTCTCCACTCCTGTTACACGTCGACACGCCGCCCGCTGAACTGGCGCGCGTCGCGAAACAACGCGCTGCGCGGGCCGTCGTATGCGACAACTGGTCCCCCAAGGAGTTGGAACAGGTTGAGTTCGACACGCATGTCGTCTCCAGCAGTCCCTCGTGGTTGAAACTCGTCATCGCCCGGCCCGATGCCGCCGTCGGTGAGTCATTGGTCGAGTACCCCCAACTGCCGGGAGTCCCCCTGCATCCGACGTCCGGCACGACTGGTACACCCAAGCTGGCTGCACGCCCGGGTCCTGTCGCGATCGCCGAAGCTGATCACTACATCGAAACCATGGGCATCGACGACGGCGACTCGATTTTGTGTACCATCCCCATGAGCCACGCCTACGCCTACGGCGTTGCAGTGATGGTCTCGCTGGTAAGCGGAGCCAACTTAGCGACGCTCAAACGCTTCGATCCAAAACGGCTCGCTCAAGCAATCGACGAAACGCCGGTGACGTTGCTTCCCGTTGCCCCCGCGATGTTGGACCTGCTGTTGCTGGCTGCACCCGATTGCCTCAGCAAAGGTATTCGCCGTGTGACGTCAGCGGGAGCCCCGCTACCGGTTCGCACGTCGGAGCGCGCTAAGGAAGCCAGCGGCGTGATCGTCAGGCCTTTGTACGGAACGACCGAGACCGGTGGAATCGCCGTCTGTCCGGACGGTCTGCAACTCAATGGCACCTGCGTGGGCCCGGCAATGCAGGGTGTGGAAACGCGGCTCGAGCCGACCGACGGCGGAACAGAACTCGGTGAGGATGGAATGGGCCGGCTCTTCATTCGTTCCTCTTCCAACATGATCGGATACCTCCAACCCGATGGCCTCGATCAGTCGATCCTACAGGACGGCTGGTTCGAGACGGGTGATTTGGCCCGTATTGGAGATGATGGAGCGATTTACCTTGTCGGTCGCGAAAAAGAGGTCATCAACGCATTCGGCATGAAGGTCATTCCCAGCGAGGTTGAAGAAGTGATCGCTGCCTTGCCGGCCGTAACAGAGGTCAAGGTTTACCCCGGGAAGCACCGGTCGGGGTCGCAGATTGTGAAAGCGGCGGTCGCCGGGGAGGATTCTCTGTCGGCTGCCACGATTCGCGACCACTGCACACAGGAACTTGCACCATTCAAACGACCGGAAGTCATCCACGTGATCGAAAAGTTGCCCCGATCACCACTGGGAAAAATCGTTCTCGATCAGTTGCCATAGGCGGGTGGACCACCCGGCGCTGCGGCGACATCAGCGCGTAATGCCATCTCAAACCCCGTTTTGGTGGTCATTCATCCGATAAAGAGACGGTCGGCGTCGACCGTCAACGGGCTTTGAAATTAGAACCTATCCTGAAACCCGATCGCGGCCGAAATCGGCACCAAAAGACATAGGTGCTCTTCAGCCGAAACAGGGTTTTAGGACAACTTCTATTGTACGACGGGAGTTCACCGATGAATCACGAAGCTGGCTCAAAGACGGCGGATGCGGTTTCAGCGCGGTTTCGAAGTGTCTTGGAAACCTTCCTGGGCGAAGGCGACGGCACGCCCGCCGAGCCACTTGCCGATGACGCACGGCTCGATGAACTCGGGTTAACTTCGGTCGACTACCTTGAACTGTTGCTGATGATTGAAAAGGAGTTTGGCGTCGAAATTCCGCAAGAGGCCTTGCTCGATCAGTCGCTCGTCTGCGTGAAGGATTGGGTCAGCTACCTCGAAGACCAGCCGGCTTAGAGCAGAATGCTCTATTTCGTGCCCGCGAAGAGCGCGTTTCGGTCTAGCAACTGAGACGAAGCTGACGAGCGTCAGGTTTGGCGAGGGCGGTAGTAACAAAAGAGGCTACCGCGTCAGGACTTCCTCTCGCCTATTCGGCGAGCCTATGTTTGACTACCGCGTGTCGTACTTCACCTGCGCACTGCTCGGCGAACGCCACTTGCTTCCCACGAGGCAGAACCGGGCATGGTTTTTCGTGAGTTGCTGTAGTCGCCCGACTTGGGGACAATTCCTATTTCACACACGGGGAGCTATCCGCAAGCGCTGTTGTCGTGAACTTTGGTGCTACACTTGGATGGCGCGTGTCGCGCGTCCGAAGGTCTTGGGACCGCTCTCATAGCCTTCAAAACTAATGCTCTCATTGTCGACAGACACACCGATAGGGGCCGGGGCGCAAGATGGTCGTGAAACTCCTTAGAACGATCGCCGTCGTCTACGTCTATTATCCACACATGTGGCTCATCCGCTGTTTGGGACCACGTGTGGTGACGCTGCTAAATCGGCCGCTGACGTGGTTGATGTGGCTGACCACGTTTCTCGGCGCCCAGAAACGCACTCGCGCAAACATTAAAGCCTTAAGCTCAGAGTTTTCCTGCCGGCCGGGCGCTGGCGCGATACTTTTCCGCCAATTGCTGAACAAGGTTCAAAACTTCACCGAATGGTATGGCTATCCCACGCGGCGCGGACGTGATTTTGTCGACCAGACCTATGAACAAATCGAGGGCCACGAGCATCTCGATGCCGCACTGGCGGAAGGACGAGGTGTCATTCTGCTGGTCTACCATTTCGGCATGGTGCGGATGAGCATGCTGAAACTGGCTTCGTTGGGGTATCAAATCACAGAACACGTCGCCCGCGCGACGACCTATTCCGGCAAGACGTTCAATTGGGCGGCTCAGGCAGCGCGTGCGCGAAGTGCTGAAATGGATCAGAACACGCCGCTCGAGCACTTCTACCATCGGCCTTTGAAATCGTTCGTGATTCTCTACCGTCATCTTCGCAGCGGCAAGATACTGGTCATGAACGGTGACGGCATGACGGGCGACGAATTCGTCAGCGTGCCGTTCTTGGGGGGAACGATGGGTCTTCCCGCCGGCCCGGCATTACTGGCGGCACACAGCGGTGCTTTGGTCGTCCCCGTGTTTTCGCACTACGAGGGACTCTTTCGCCACCGAATCGTCATCTCGCCGGCTCGGGAGGTCGCGGACAAGTCAAAGGAAGCCATCGAAGCCGCCACCGTCGACTTCGCCGGGCTGCTCGAAGAAAACGTTCGCCGTCGGCCGTGGGAGTGGTGGACGTGGCGCCGGCTTCGGCTCGAACGCTCGGACGACAACACGCTGAAGATCGAGATCCAAGCTCTGCCAACGAGCGAGCCGCTCGAACCGGTATCTGGCCGCAAGAAGATCTCTCGCCCGGAGCGCGACGGCACCGAGCCTACCGATCAGCCTCGCGACTCCTCCGACACGGCCAAACCCGTCTGTTGACAACGCTGCTTGCACTAGGCCATCGGGCGCGATATCAAAGTGGTTCTCAATTCCTCGGTCGGTCCGAATGCCGAGCCGCTCCAAGACTTCCAACCGCTCGTCGATCAGACGGCGACAAACGACGCTTTCGCGCCGGTCTCGGCGATCAACAGGTCGAGTTTTGACGTGGCCGTTGTGGCGAACGCATCGGGGGCGCCGACGATGCCCGTGCTTGGAAATTGAATGAACTGCGACTCGACGTCCGCGCCCATCGATTTCAGCAGCGATGCCCGTGCGGCGATGCTGCGAAAACCGTCGGCAAGCTCAGGATGCGTTTGGAGTAGCTGGTCGATCTGCTCCTGATCGTTGTGATCTCCGGCGACGCGCAGCGACCCCTGGGCATCAAGCTGAAGATGAATCCCCGACGTAATGTCAATTCCCTGCTGCTCGAGAAGCTGACGGAATTGATCGGCAAACGCGGCGACTTCGGCCGCCGTCTGTTGGCGAAGTGCGTCGACGTCATCAGGGCTTTTGGGGGAGACACTCGTGCTCGGCGATGCCGATGTTGGTGATTCGGTCTTCGCCGTTTCGGAACCCAATTCCTCGTTCGCGGTGCCGGGGCTGAGTGATTTGGCGAGCAAGTTGGCGAATGCCGACGACGTATCGCTCACAGCACCCGAGGCAGCACCGACCAGCGGAAGCGTTTTGAGGAGTCCGGTGGCTCCCTGAATGGGAAAGATCGCCATCAGATGGCCTTCGCTGAATGGGAGCTGATTTGGTAGTTTAGGAAGGTACGACTGCCTATTCGCAATATGTCGGTCGTTTCCACGGGATGACTGGACTATTTCCGCCCGCATACGACAGAAACTCCAATTTGGCCGGCTAGACGATGCCCAGTTTTGTCGTAGTGGCTTCAGACCCGATTGAAGCCGAAATACGAGCGTTTGAGTCGGTACCGTTTCGCTAAACGCGATCGAGATCGCTGAAATGTTCCCCCGCAAGGCTTGCGGCGCGTTAAATTGGAGGAAATCGTCGTTCAGAGCGCGTCTTGAGCAACGTGGTACGTGCGTGCGACCGGCTGTCGGGGTAGTGATCGGACATGCGAACGACATCAATCAATTTTCTCCTGGCACTGGCGTGGGTACTGAGTCTGCCGGCGATCGTTTGCGGGCAAACCGAGCAACCGACCGGTTCGGCCATACAGTCGACCGTCGAATCCGATGGGACCGGCATAGCGCCAAAACCGCGCAAGCCTAATATCGTTTACATTCTCGCCGATGATCTCGGCTACGGCGATCTCGGATGTTACGGGCAGCGAGAGATTCAGACACCGTCGCTCGACAGTTTGGCGCTTCGTGGACTGCGGTTCACGCGGCACTACTCCGGCAGCACCGTCTGTGCGCCATCGCGCTGCTGCCTGCTCACCGGGCGGCACACCGGACACGTGCCCATACGTGGCAACACGCCCGCCTTGCTCGGCCCCGGTGACGTGACCGTGGGAAAACTGCTGAAACAGGCCGGTTACGCGACGGCCATCATCGGGAAATGGGGCGTCGGTGACCCGCCGCCGCCGGGTGACCCGGCTCGCAACGGATTCGAGACATTTTTTGGTTATCTCGACATGCGGCATGCCCACAACCATTACCCTGACTTCTTATGGCACAATGGCGCGAAGACGGCGGTGAGTGGAAATGTCGTCAAGGCGGTACGTCGCGGTGGCGTGGCTATTAAACGGTCGCAATACTCGCACGACCTGTTCACCGATCAGGCGCTCTCATACATCGAAGCGCAAAACGACCGCCCGTTTTTTCTCTACCTGGCGTTTACGATCCCGCACGCCAACAATGAAGCCGGCAGTGATGGAATGGAAGTTCCCGATGCGGGTATCTACCGCGATCGGGACTGGCCCGAACCTCAGATAAATCATGCCGCCATGATCACGCGGCTCGACGAGAGCGTAGGCAAGGTTGTGGCTCTGCTGGAAAAACTCGAACTCGACCGTGAAACGCTGATTTTGTTTTCCAGCGACAATGGGCCTCACAAAGAAGGAGGAGCCGACCCGGCGTTCTTCAACAGTTCCGGCGGCCTGCGCGGCTACAAACGCGATCTGTACGAGGGAGGAATTCGTGTACCGCTGATCGCTTATTGGCCCGGAACGATCGAGCCGAAACGCGTTTCAGATCACCCGTCGACCTTTTGGGATTTCTTGCCCACAGCGGCCGACGTTGCGGGAATCGAGCACCCGGCGGAAATCGACGGAATCTCGTTTCTCCCCACGCTACTCGGAAACGACGAAGGTCAACAGTCGCACGCATACATGTACTGGGAGTTTCAAGAGCGAGGGCCTCAGCAAGCCGTCCGAATGGGAAAATGGAAATTTCATCGTCACGGTAACCAGCCGCTGGAACTGTACGACTTGGAAACCGATCCGTTTGAAGAGCGGAACGTTGCGGCGCAAAACCCTGCCGTCATCAAATCGATCGAGTTCTATCTCCTTACAGCCCGTACGCCGCACCCACAGTTTATCTTTCCGGCGGAATCTGACGACGATTGATCGGCGGTGTATTTGCCTCCGATACCGGAAGCCGCTCGTGCCGGCGAACCGTGGAACGTCGTGGTATGATGCCCGGCGAGCGGGGGCCGCCGTTTCGGTATCCGCTGTCGACCTGTTCCCTTGAATCGTAAGCGAATGAACGATGGCACGAAGCGATACGATACGGCGACGAGCTTTTTGTCGCGCGTTCTGGCTGGCGGCGCTTGCCGTTGGTCTAACTGTTTGCCCAATTCGGACGGTGGCCGGCGAGAAGCCGAATATACTGGTCATTTTGTGTGATGATCTCGGCTACGGTGACCTCGGATGTTTCGGTCATCCGGTGATCGAGTCACCCCACCTGGACCGGTTGGCTTCGCAAGGGTTAAGGCTGACGTCGTGTTACGCTGCGGCGCCCGTCTGTTCACCGGCGCGGGCCGGCCTCATCACAGGTCGAACGCCCAATCGAGCGGGAGTCTACGACTGGATTCCCGACGGCAGCCCGATGCATCTGCGCCAACACGAGTTGAGCGTTGCCTCGATCATGAAGGACGCCGGCTATCACACCTGCCATGTCGGCAAGTGGCATCTCAACGGCAAATTCAACCACCCCGAGCAACCGCAGCCGGGTGATCACGGATTCGAATACTGGTTCTCGACGCAAAACAATGCACTGCTTACACATGCCAACCCGGTAAATTTCGCCCGCAACGGCAAAGCGGTCGGCCCTCTCCAAGGTTTCTCCAGTACGCTCATCGTGGATGAAGCCATCCGGTGGTTGGACGAACGCGACTCGGCGCGACCGTTCTGCTTGTTCGTCTGGTTTCATTCACCGCACGAAGTCATCGCAACGGCCGAAGCCTACGTCGAACGGTATCTCAATCGGTCCGCAGGCCGAAAACAGGCAGAATACTTCGGCAACGTCACGCAGATGGATGAAGAAGTCGGACGACTGCTTGGCGCCGTCGACACGGCAGAAACAGGCGACAACACGTTTGTGTTTTTCACCAGCGACAACGGGCCGGAAACGCTCAACCGGTACGGTCCGAATTCGAGCCGTTCTTACGGCGTGCCAGGCCCTCTGCGGGGGATGAAGCTCCACATGTATGAAGGGGGCATACGTGTGCCGGGCATCGTCCGCTGGCCGGGGCACGCGCGACCCGGAAGCACGAGCGACGAGCCGATTTCGGGTGTCGACGTGCTGCCGACGCTGTGCGAGATCGCCGGCGCCGATCTCCCCGCTCGCCCGAGGTTAGACGGAGCCAGTTTCTTGCCCGCGCTCTCCGGGAAATCGGTTGATCGCTCGGTTCCGCTGTATTGGCAGTACGACCGGGCTTTGAGCCATCCCAAGGTCGCGTTACGCGACGGCGATTGGAAGTTGCTCGCCGATGCCGAGCTCAAAACGTTCGAACTCTACAACCTGCGTGACGACGTCGCCGAAGCGAAAAACCTTGCTAAGCAAGAGCCAAAACGCACTCAGCGGCTTGCCGAGAAACTTCGGAAGTTGCACGCCGACGTGAAACGCGACGGCCCGACGTGGCCGAAATGGTCACGCAAAAAGAAGAAGGCGAAGTAGCGGGCGCAGGCGGCGGCGAACTGTTGAATTGACGCCCAGTCTGATGCCAGGAATGGTGCATGTCGTTGATAAGAGTGACGCCGGATGCGTCAGCAGCGAGATCGCGTTGGACGGCTGAAGAGAGCGGGTAGAGAATTGGATGCGAGCTACGTCGAGTCCCTGATCGCCTTGCCCTTTTTCATTTCGTGGCGTTGTGGTGAATATAGCACTTCGGCAACGCCTTCTGCAGCTTGCCAATCTCGGCCCTGGTGAGGCTGGGGTTCTCTTCGAGCCAAAGCCCCTCCAACTTCGTCAATCCGGCCAAGGGCCTCAGGTTGGTGGTCTGGTTGTTATAGAGGACAATCTGTCTCAACTCCTTCAATCCCGCCAACGGCTTCAGGTCGGTGATCTGGTTATCAGGGAGCCAAAGTTCCTCCAACTTCGTTGATCTCGCCAAGGGCTTCAGGTCGGTGATCTGGACGCGTATGAGCAGAAGCCTCGTCACCTTCTCCAAGTCCGCCCTGGTGAGTTCGCCAGTCGGCTTACCAGCACCGTTCCGAATCGCGGCATCTATCACTGCCTTGGCAAACGGGCTATTAGTGACAACCTTGATCGGCTCAACTGCTACAACTGGTGTCGTCTCAGATGCTTTTGCAGGTTCGGTTGCTGAACCACAGCCAAGCACTGCGAAGAGTAGCAGAACAATCGGCGAGATTCTCATAGTCGCTACCTGTCTTCGAAGGAAGAAAAATGGCACAAAGTCTCTGATATTTTATAGCCGGGCGCCAGTGACGCCTGCGACGGGCGTTGAAAGGCATTTATCAACACTTTTCGCATCAACGTCAGAAACACATAACTTGCATTCGTGTCCACAAAAAAAGGCGATTTTGGCGTTGCGTCTGCTGTTTTGCGGACGTTGCGACAGTATTGGCGATACATGAAGTAGGAGACGTTGCCCTCGGGAGGGTCTTGCGACCACTTCACAAATCTCGATCAATCGAACGTCGGGGCGACAAACTGTTTTCGAATCCAGCCTTCGTGCCGCGGATTCGTGTCGGTCTCGGCCCACAGCCACGTGTCGCTAACACGCGAGACGCGCATTCTTGTGCCTGCCGTCACGTCGGCAATCGTCTCTTCGCGAATGGTCAAGGTGCCGTCTTGAACGGCGTAGCTCGGAATTGCTGTCAGCTTGGCCGTTTTGACGTCGGCCAGCGCAGCGTCCCAGTCGCCGGCTGCGGCACGGGCACGGGCTCGCAGGGCAAACGCCGCCAGTCGTTTTGGATCGAGTTGGATGGCCCGCGACGCGCTGTCGAGCGCTGCGGCATGCTCGCCGCTTTCGAGCTGTTGCCATCCGCCAAAATAATGCCCGGCCCACTCGATCTTGGCCCGCTGCGCGTAATCCATGGCGATCGCCAACACCTCGTTGACATAGGCGTCGCGTTTGAGCAGTTCTGATTTGTCCGCCGCGGCGGTCGCCGAGTCGTCCGTCTTCGAATATTTTTCGAGAAACTTGACTTCGTTGAGCGTGGTCGACGTGCGCGATTGATTCTCGGCGTAGACTTCTAACTTGCTCTGAAATTCTTGGAATTCGGGAGACAGACGACGTCGTTGTTCTGAGAGCTGCTTGAGTTCGGCAATCAGGTCCGCGCCGACCATCTCAATAGGGCTGTATGTCATCGGTTGAATGCGATCGGCTTTGAGGGACTCGCTCTTGTCGTCGATGGATTGGCTCACCGACGTGTACGAGGGCAGGGCGATGTCGGGGACGACGCCGACGCCGTGGGTGGTGCTTCCGTTGGGCCGATAAAACATCTGGCTGCTCACGCGCACCGACCCGAGCCGAGGCGGGTTGTTGCCCTTGACGAGTTCCTTGCCGATGTCCAGCACGCTAACAACCGACGCGTTTCCATTGGTCGCTCGATCGCCGATGACGAGCGCGCGGCGGTAATCTTGAAGCGCCGCGACGGGGATTTCCGCTCCGCTGCCAGTATATTGATTCGTCAAGATGACCAACGGCCCCGCCCAGGCAACCGACGCCTCAACGTTGTTGTAGCCAGAAACTTTCCCCGCATGATTCCGCACCTGCGTTACGGGGACTTTCCCCAAAAACAACCCCGGTATCGTGATCGCTTCGTTCAAGGTTCCACCGGAGTTGCTCCGCATGTCGAGCAGCACGACGTCGACCGCTTTCGTCTTGAACTCGGCGAGCATTTTTTGCACATCGCTGGTGCTCGTCCGGTCTGCTTTGCCTCCGTAACTGGAGTACAGCGCGGGTAATTTGATGTAGCCGACGCTCACCCGTTTATCGTTGCCGGCCAGTTTCTCGGTGATGATCGTGCTCCGCGCCCCTTCCAATTGAAACTTGGCGCGAGTGATTTCATACACCACCGGCTGCTTTTGATCTTTGGGGAGCACCTTGAGCTTGACCACGGTCCCCGCTTTGCCGCGAATGAGTTGAACGCCGTCCGTAAGACTCATGCCTCGCAGCTCATGGAACTCATCGTCGGCGGAGGCGGCGACAGCAACAATGCGGTCACGTGCCTTGAGCCGTCCGTCGAGACCCGACGGGCTGCCCGGTACGATCGACGACACATACGTGTCGCCGTCTTCGACCTGCAGCGCAGCGCCGATGCCGACCATCTGACGCTGCATGTTGATTCTCATGCTGTCGTACGTTGTCGCGGAATAAAATCCGCTGTTCGAATCGTACGAGTCACCAAGTGCTTCCAAACACCATTCGAGCAACTCACCGTCACGGATACGCCCTGGGACCCGGAACGCATCGTCGAAGTGTCGTGAGACACGTCGCTTGGCTTCGGCCAGGTCGGTCCCTTTGGCTCGGCGATTGAGAATCTCATACTTGATCCGCTTCCGCCAGATCTCCCGCGCCTCGAGCCCGTTGGCCGGGTACTCAGTCGTTTTGTTCGCGTGATGGAACTCTTCATCCACGGTGAAATCATGTTTGGCTTGCAGAGAGCCTCGCACCAGTTCCAACGCTTGCTGCCGTCTGCTCACAAACGTTTCAAACAACTCGTAGGCAAATCTGATCTCGCCCTGCCGGGCTTGGTCATCGATACCGGCAACCATGTTGTGGAACCGGTCGATGTCGCTCTGCACGAACGAAAGCTTCTGAGGATCGAGCTTGTTGATGAAATGATCCATCCAGCGGGCGGAGATCTCATCATCGAGTTTTCGGCCCGAGTAATGATTCTTTTCCAACAGTTCGACAACCTTGCGCACGATCTGCCGGCTCGTGTCATCCTGACCTTTCAGCGTGACCTCGATCTTATGCGTGAGCAGCGGTCGAGCTTCAGTGCTCAACAGCGACTCGGCGTAGAACCTGAGAACCTTGGCGATTGGCTTTGTTCCCGTACGATCGATGAACAGCGACACGCGCCCGGCGGAAAACCGTGTTTGTTGCCAGTCGTTGGAGACCTTCGCTCCGACTTTGGCTGCCTTCGGCAATTCACCTTCGGCCTGAATTCCCAGTTCGAAGGCTTCGGCGGCAACAACCGGCGAGACGCCGTCGGGCAGTGCGACGTCGATCGACTGAACGATTCCCCCACGCAACAACACGGTCACGCGTTTGTAACCACGTATGCGGTATTCGAGCAGTTGTGAACCGTCATCGAGCGTCGACGTGCTTGACGGCTTGCCCCACTTCGGGTGAGCACGCAACTGCTTTTCGCTCGTCGTTCCCGGCTCGGCACCGCGAAACTTGAAAGCGGGTATTCTCGTCTTTCCGGGGGCCTCGTCGTCGGGCGCTGGTGGAGCGGTTGATGATTCTTTCGCCTTCTTCGAGAGAATTCGGGCACCAAAGTTGGCGTTGATCTTGGCGATCCGTTTGTCGATACGGGCCACCGTGACGTCTTCCACCGTTAACAAGACCGTCCCCGTGGCGACAATCGACTCCTTGTTTTCGCCGGGAACGATGAAAAAGACTTCGACGGTATCGCCGGGCATCGGCGTCTGCCCGGGCTTCGTGGCAATGCTGACGGTGGAATCGGTGACCTTGATGACCTTCCCGATGATCTCAGCCGCCGAAACGGCGCCGCAGTTCAACGCCACGATGAGAACGAGACACAATCCCGTCGAGTAGCTACGCATTTTCTGAGCCCCTAGCAGAATTGGCGTGGCGGTCTCGCCTGCCGTCAGATCGAGTCCATATTCCCGCCGTCAACGTCGTGAATTTTAGCAACTGTCTGATTTTATCGAACAGCAACCAGCCGCAATCGGCGAAGTTTTTCCGATCCCGGATCGTGGTTCTGCAGGCACAGTTTGCCGCAAACGACCCATCCTGCTAAGCGTGAGGGGAATTTTTTGTGGAACGGGCTGCGGTCAGAACCGAAGCCTCTCGTCTGGCTATGCACCGCCGCAAAGTGCGTGAGGCGCTGCCACGAGAAGGACGTCGAACTGTTCATCTGGAGCCGACGCCTCTGACGTTGCGCAGCGATCCACAATCCCACCAAAAAACTGAAAACTCGATACAATTTGACAGGATACGTTTAACCGGCTGCCGAGTTGTTCGTCCTTCTTTGTAGGGAAATGCCGTTGTGCTAACGATGTCTCGTCGAGTCTTGATGAACGCGACCGGCGCGACGGCGATGGATATCCGGTCGCGTCGCGCGGCAATTTTCGGCATCCGGCATCGAAACGCTCCAGACCATCGAATATCTCGCGGAAATGAGGTCCAGTGAGAGACTTCCTGGAGGAGAACGTATCGCACGTTTATCGCTTTGCACATCGGCTTACGAACGACTCGGGACGCGCCGAGGATCTGGCTCAAGAAGTGTTCCTGCGAGCTTGGAAACGGCGTGCGCAACTGAAAGATCGACGCGCGGCCCGCGTCTGGCTCTTCCAGATTGCTGTGAACCTATGGCGGGACACGCTCCGTCGGCCCGATTTGAAGGTCACCCGCGATGCCGGCACCTTAAATGAAGTCGAAGGTCAAACCCCCTCGCCGGAAACGACGGCCGCTCACAGGGAACAGCTCGAAAGTGCATTGGATGCGATGAAAGCATTACCACAGCGGCAGCGCGAGGTATTGCACCTGGGCGCCGTCGAGCAATTGTCGATCGACGAAATTGCCCGCGTTTTGGATATCAGCAGTAGCAACGTGAAGGCCAATTTGTCACTGGCTCGAAAGAAGATGCGGGCTCGATTGCGAGACGCGCCCGAGAATGGTGGTAGCGATGACGACTGACATCTGCGAACAACTTGATGACTTTCTGGCTGATGAACTCGGCGAGCACCGTCGAACCGCATTCGAGACGCATTTGCTCACGTGTACGGAGTGCCGTCGAGCCGTGGAAGACAATGACCGTGTAAATCGTCTGTTGACCGATGCAAGTGAGCAATTGGAAGCCCATTCCGCGACGCTCGTCGACCGCATCGAGCAGCGAATCGGTGCGGCTCGTTTACGGCGCCGCTTCGGCATCGGCTTAACAATTGCGGCTTCGTTGGTCGGCCTGTTGGCCTGGCTCTCGCTGTCGGCGCGACGCGATGCCGATCAAATCGCTGGCGAGAACGACGTTCCGAAGCCGATCGAACAGCACGATCCACACCGCGACATTCCCCAAGATGAAGACAATCAACAACAACGCTCACCGCATGAACTCGTCACAGTTCGATTCGACCCCGCGTCGAACGTGCTCGCGGTACCGGTAGAAAGCGGTAACCCCAACGTCACGATCTTGCGAGTCTATCCCACGCTCAAAGCGGCTCAGGCAACCGCCGATCCGCAGCCACTCGAATTCAACACACCGAAAAACCTCTCTCCCGGAAGCGGCAGAGACTCAAACAAACGATCCTAGTCATAAGGAACCAATCGATGCGAAACTCACGTCATTTCGAACGCCTGCGTGTTCTGCTGCTGGCTGTCGTGTGTTTGATGTTGGCCATTGAGTCAGCCGTCGCCCAAAAGGACGCGCCGGCGAAATCAGCCGACCAGGCGCCGCGCCGTGAACGCGCCAAGGAGCAAAGCCCCGGCCACTTCGTCGCGTTTCGACTCAATCACCTAACTGCGCATACGGCGTATGAAACATTAGAGAATATTCTCGAACGCGACGCGAAAATGTCCGTCGATCAAGAGAACAATTCGCTACTTGTCTTCGGGAGCGAAGACGTTCTGAAACGCGTTAAGGAGATCTTAAAAGTCCTCGATGTCCCGTCGCGAAACGTCAAAAAGGCGAATTCAAATGAGGAACTGATCCGCGTCTTTGATGTGCGTGACATACAAAACACGCGCGGTGGCATGATCGAGCAGAGTTTGCGGCTCATTCTTCCAAACGACGATTTTGCCCTCGATATGGAACGCGGCTTAATGATCGCACGCCTGACGAGTGAACAGGCGGGGCATGTCGAATCTATCGTTAGAGTGATTTCCGACGCCGACAAACAACAACAGACGGCCCCCGTCACGACGAAACTTCGCGTTGTGTGGCTGGTCGGCGGGCTTCCCGAAGAAGTGGCATCCGAAACAGCGGATGCCGCAAGACTGCTGCCAGACGTTTCCCTGGAACTCGCCAATCTCGGTGAGAAAGAGTTGCGCGTCGCCGGCCAGATGTTACTCAACCTCACCGGAGAAGCCTCTCGCCAGTTTCGAGCCCAGGGCAGCGTGACGCTCGATTCACCGGCCACGTTGTCGATCGATGGTCACGTTCACAACAAGCAGCGCGAACTCGTCGACCTACAGATCCGTATCAAAGCCTCGCGCGACGTGCCAGTCGCCAATTCCGGCGGACGCACCACGAGTGAATTGCTCTCTGAAATCCAAACGCAGATTTCCGCACCGAAAGGTCACGCTGTCGTGTTGGGAGTGACGCCCTTTAAGTCGCTCACGTCGGTCTTCGTTGTCGAACTGTTACCGTGAGTGTGGAAAATGAATTTTCATACGTCTTGAGGGCGCGGGATTCACCACGTTGGAGTGGCGCCCCCGTTAGCTCATCATTTTTCACGCGAAATTGGCAGAATATCGTCCGTGTGCTGTGTAATCACCCAGTGGCTTTACGTTACCGACTGAAGGAGCCGTCCCCGAACCCGGCTTAGTCGACTTGCGATCCGGGTTTTTGCACGTATTGCGAGCCTTGTTCGTCAGTCTCAAGCGGCCTTCTCGAAAGGGGAAAATCATGTTGCACCGACCCGAATACCGAAAATTTCCCGCTCGAACCGTCTGCCTGCAGTTCGCGGCTGTCGCATTGGTGGGCGCCTGGTTGTTGTTGCCACGAACGGCATTGGCTCAAGGATGTAGCGGTTCGATGGGCGGCGGAGGCGGGATGATGCGTGGCGGTGGTGCGATGACCGCTTCGCTCGGAAACGGCCAGACGCAGAATTCGGCCGCCATGTTGAGCATTGCATCGATGGGGATGCAGATGATGGCGCGGCAACAACAATCGCGACAGCAACAATACAACGCCATGTTGCAGCAACGCCAAACGATGTCAAACCTCAGGCAACAACAGCGCAGCCGTCGCACCGACTCTCTATCAGCCGAGGACGCCGACAGTGAAGAAAGCAGCGCCCGCCCGATGACACGAGTAGAACGGCTTCGCGCCCGTTCGAGGCTCCGCCGGGAGGCGATGCAACAGTCGCAACGACAGCGGCGTCAACAGCTCGCCGCAGCACTCACCGCCCGACGACTTCGGCTCACTCGTTGAACACGGAAGAAGGCTAAGGCAATGACCGACATCGATCGGCTGTAGGCGTCACCAAGCAGTGCTTGGTAACGAGTTGCGAGAACGCGTATCGATCGGGCGCCTGCGATTCCACGCAGAGCCTCGGAACGATTCATGACCGACGGAAACACATCTTGGCAAGCTTTCGCGCTACGCGACCGATGCCTGAAATCACAGCGGCCGATAGGGCAAGACTGAGCATGAAGAGGGTCAGCACGAGCAAAGGCAAGAAGAGGATCCATACCCACCAGCCCTCCCACCATTTTGCACTCTCATCGTCTTGTTCCTGGCCATCCACATCGAATTCGCCGTCATCCCATGCTGAATAACTCGCGATGAAGTCGGAGAACGAATCGGCCAGCAGATCGACGTTACCGGCTTCCGCAACCGAACCGTCCCAGTCGCCTACGATCCGTCGACCTTTGTGGATCATGATCAATTCATCTTTGTGCGTCATTTCGGCTTCGTGGTCCCAGAAGTACACCTTTCCTCTGGCATCATCAAGAATCCCCAGGCAGATCGCGTTGCCGAACCAATCGCTCCCAATCCAGACCAGTTCGTTGGGAATTCGATTGTGGTAGCAGACACGATGCGAACGAAGTGAAAGGGCGTCCTCATCACTAAGACCCCCGAAGCAGGCGACTTCAACACACACCATTTCACCGTCCGGCGTTGGTCCTTTGAAGCAGTAATCTTTTTTAGGGCCGCCGCCGTTACTTGCCGCTAAGAATAGGCGGTAGTCCTCCGGTAGCCACGCTCCGATCTCGGTTTCGAACGATCGAATGTCGTTCTCGGAGAGCGGTGGACCTTTCGAATCCATTATGCCGATCAACTGATCGCGGTTCATTGAATCCCCATGCAATCTGCCGAAGAACACGTTGATGTTCCGGTGTTCGTTTCATTCAACGTTTCGCCGGGCGGCCTTCGTTTCGCCACCAGCGGAATTCGTAGCTGCCGTGTTCGGCGCAGGCGGCGATGTCGGGGCGGCCGTCGCCGTTGATGTCGGCGATGATCACCTGGTTGGCGCTTCGCCAGTTTTCCTTGAGCATGTGCCGCGTCCAGGCGGCTTTGGGGTCGCCGTTGTTCTCGAACCAGGCGACGCGGCCCGGGTTGCGCCACGAGGTTGCCGCGACGTCGATGTCGCCGTCAGCGTCCAAATCGGCGGCGATCGCCTCGAAGGCGTCGTCGAATTTGGCACCGATGACGTGCCTTTTCCAAGGGCCGGCTGTCGGCGCCGCGTTCTCGTACCACACCACCTGGTTTTCTTCAGCCGTCTTTGAGGCGGAGGGGTCGTCGGAGCCGGGCCGATAGTAAAAACCGAGCGCCATGACGACGTCCAGATCACCGTCGCCGTCCATGTCGGCGGGATTGCCATGCGCCGGGCAGACCGATTCACCATCGATCACGTGTCTCTTCCAGGTGACCGATTTCGCATCGCAGAGGTTCTCGTACCAAACGACGTCGTTCGCCTTGCGCACGGTGCCCAACAGGTCCGGGTCGCCGTCGCCGTCGAAATCGGCGGCTCGCATCGTGCGTGTCTCGGGGGCGTCCTGCTCGATGAGATGCTTGGTCCACTCGCCGTCGGCCGGTGATTCATCGTTTTCGAACCAGGCGAACTGATTGCCGAGCACCCAACTCGAAGCCGCCACGTCGAGGCGGCCGTCGCCATTGAAGTCGGCGAGTGCGACGTCGTACGCACCGGGCAAATCGGTCGTGATCACGTGCCGCTTCCAGAGTTGGCCGCCGGTCGGTGAGCCGTTGTTCTCGAACCACAACAGATCGCCCCGCAAGTTCTTGACGATGACGACGTCCAAATCACCGTCATCGTCGACGTCGCCGATCATGTGCCGCTCGAGCCGTTCTGGATCGTCCTTTTGAATCAGATGACGTTTGAATTCGCCCCGGCTATCGTTTTCGAACAGGTACAGCATGTTGTGCGGTGTATAGTCGGCGCTCGTCAGATCGAGGTCGCCATCGTCGTCGAAGTCCGCCGCGGCGATTCCGTACGCGTAGGCGTATTTGTCGGCGATCAGATGTTCGGAGAACCGGATCGACGGCAATTTCTGTTCGGCTCGGTCGGCTTCTGCTGTTTGGCAATGCGCCGGACGACTCGTCACGTTCAACAGAACCAACAGCAGGACGAGCGTGGTAGCAATCTGCGTCCCGAGACCGAACCACGGTCCGTCGCACGACGTACTACACCGAATGCCCGAACCAAGAACGATTGTTGTTGCACTGATCGATGGCGTTCGCATTGCGTGGCTCCCGGGAAGTTGCGGTTGAGGGCAATCAGCGTGTTGTGGTGTCGATCGGACGGCTGGTTCGTCCCTATGCGTCACCAAGCGGATCTTGGTTACGAGCTCCAAGCGAAACGGTATCGACAGCTTTTCAGTCTACCGGGAGGTGTTTGCCGACCGCAACAAGCCAGGCGAACAGCGTGTCGCCGATCTGCGTGTAACCTGGTGCGGAGGGATGCACGCTGTTGCTCTGACGGGTGATCTTCGTATCGTTCGCCGCGTTCGCTGGAACTGTTGTCGTCGGATAGTTGTGTCGGCAATCGAGGTTCACGTACGTCGGCACAATGTGGATTCGTTCGGATTCACGTCCTGCGTAACTCTTGAGCATTCGCTCGACGAGCCGATGCTGGTTGCGTTTGTATTGCCAGCGCGTCTGTCCCGAGCGATAGTTGGATCCGAAGGCATCCTGCGTGGCAGCTGGCGGGACCGGCAACATGACGGCGATCATCGTTGAAGGACTCTGCGATCGCAGCATCTCAATAAGCGTGTCCATGTGCGCGAGCATGTCGTCGATGCCCGCCTCGATGTTCTCGTCGGTGAACCGAAAAATGTCGTTCGGGCCGAGAAAGATGGTTGCGACGTCTGCGAGTTGCCCTTCGTTGACGTCACGGCAATAGCGAACGAAATTCAACGTGAGCCGATCGTCGTCATCGCGATACAGAAACGGGCTCCCACGTTCTCTGTAGCTTCCCTGGCGCGCCTGTCCGGTGTAATACGTCGCGAATCGTTTCGCTGTCCATCCGCCGTAACCTTCGTGCCGATTCGGTCCCGGCTCGCCGGTCCAATGTGAGCCGACGAGTTTGAACTTGGGATGTCCCTGCTTGCCGCTCAAGTCGAGCAGCCGCTGTGTGTAGACCGACGCGTGCGTCAAGCTGTCGCCGATGCAGAGCACCGAAGTCGCGCCATCCTGCTGTCTCTGAGCGGAGACAACTCGAATCGTTGTTTTTGCCGTGGCGATCAACTCATTTTGGCCGTCGCGAACATCGAGTTGAAGCGACACATCGCCGACGTCGGCATCGGTGGGCGTCCAGGTCCAACGTTCGGATTGTTGGTGGCCGCGCGGGCAGGTGCAGTCGAATACCCAACTCGCGGGATTGGGAACGAGCACGACGTTATCAAAGTAGACGTTGCACTCGAGTCCGACGACGGCCGGAATGATCGGCGGCAAAACGAGACGGACTGATCCTGCCGGCGCGGTGTCGGCAGTTGTGGCATCGGTTTCATCGTCGGCGTTCGCACGGACAAGACAAAGCGTTCCCACCACAGCGATCAATGCAAACGGAGAGAGAAACTGGACGATGCTGACACGTTTCCTTATTTGGCACCGTGGCACTTGATGTTTCGACAGCCGCGGGACGGCATCGAGTAGCGTTTTTCGCATGGAATTCATTCCCTCTTGATGGCTGGGGCAGCCCAGCGGACGCGTCGCGCGGGATTCGCCGCTATTGATCTCTCCCAGTTCTTCCACAGTTGCCGGACCTTCGCTTGGGGCACGACACTATTCACAAGTACAGAATATCCGAGTTTCCGTGCCCGAAAACAGTCCCTCAACGACCGAATGTCGAACTTGGAAAGATAGGGGAACCCGACTGATTGAAGTACATCGCACGATTATGCCGATAGTTCCCGATGAGGGACCATGGCGATCTGACCGCCATTCTTGTTTGTCCATGATCGAGGGGGCGAGCGGTGCGTTTTCGAGTCGGGGCCATTTTGATGTGGCTGGCTTTGCCGGGTTGCGTGATCGTCGACTTGGGCGTTACGAATCCGATCCCCGAGCTCTCGACGGTCGCCATTGCGCCGTTTTTCAATCTCAGCAGCGATCCGACGGTCGACGGACGACGGTTTTCGGCGGCTTACTACTCTGAGCTACAAAAGGTGCCCGGCTTTCAGGTTGTGCCGATCGACATCACCGAGCGCGCCATCATCGACAACCAGCTCTCGATGGGGAACGCCAGCGAGGTTCTAGAACTCGCAAAAATACTGGAGGTCGATGCCGTCGTCATCGGTGCCGTGACCGATTTCAAGCCGTATTACCCGCCTCGATTGGGGCTACAGGTCTCCTGGTATTCGCCCACGCATTGGGAGTTTTATCCCGGCGTGCAGGTCGATCAATTCTCGCGGCGTCGATTCACGAAGGGCCGCCGGCATCCCGAGGACCAGATCTACGAACACCCCGGAGAAGAGGCGGGAACGGAGCGTGCCTCTCGCGTTTTTCGAGGTGTAAAGCGACAGTTTCGTCGTGTGCGTGAACGGGTGGGCGACGCCGTCTACCGGGGGCAGTCGCCTGATCCGCCCCATCATGTCTTCGCGAACACGCCGGTTATGTTCCAACAACTCTCGGCGGTGAACGCTCCTCCAATCGGTCCCAGCGAGGCGCCCTTGCCGATGGATGCCGTTCAGCCGGTCGCACCGCTCATCAAGGCGGCTCCGCCCATCGAGGCAGTTCCGCCGATTCGGCTACCGCAACCTGATTTGATGATGCCCAACCCGGACGTCACGGTTCCGGGCCAAACTGTCATCCCCGTGGTGCCCGTGCCGGGCGGAGCCGCCGTTGGGCCGCAAGACCCGACGTATGTCAGACCCAACTTGCCAAGGCGGATTCGTATTGTGCCGGGGTACCCACTTCAACCGACAGCACCGCTAGACTATCCGCAGCTTCCCTATGATGCTGGACCGCTGGCTGAGGGATATCTCGTTCCGGCGCCCGGTCTGCAAGGCGGCCCGGACGCCTGTCGCGACTGCCCGAGTGATTCTGCATTGCTCACCGGTCCGTTGATCGAACTCGGCCCCGAGCCGTTGACCGAGCCGGAATTCGATCCGTTGCAGCCGTTTATGTCCTACACGCGGCTCTTCGACGGAACCGACGCCAAGCTGGTCGCCAACGTTCGCGACTATCTTGAAGTGCATGCCGACCAACGCAGCGGCGGTTGGGAAGGGTACTTGAGCCGAACTGAGGACTTTATCCGGTTTGCATCGCACAGAATGATCGTCGAGATGTTGACGCTTCACGGCGGTGAAGGGAAACGGCGGATCGTCTTTAAATTGCGAAAATACAAATAAACCAGGGCTCAATCCGCCGATAACCACTGATGATGTTTCACGAACCGGCGCAGGGAGGGGGGCCCGAAATGCAGCAGAGCATGAATGTACTCGCGTTGGTCAAGGACTCTGAGCGATACGTCTTCCTCTACGATGACGAGAGCCCGGGCGCTCTGATGCAGACATTGGGACGCTATGCCGCCGACCCCGAGTTGAGCTTCACGTGGTACGACGCCGCGATTCTCAGCCAGAAGGTCCGCCGTCTGAAACGGGAAGTTGAACTCGACGAAAGTTCGGAACAACCGTTTCGCGGGACGATGCGAAGTTAGTCGCTCAGCGCAAAAGGGTGCCGCGGGCGGATCGCTCGCCAGTGTTGGTGAATAGTCTAAACACACGCGTCAAAACAAGCCGGCCGTCGTCTGCAAATCAACCCGTGGGGTCGTTCCTGCGGGTCTTGTCATGCGCGGCTAGGAAACCTGACGAATCGTACTGATACTATGCACACGGCAATCGAATCATTCATGCGGTTCCTGCGCGTCGAACGGAACGTCTCGCCGTTGACGCTCAAGTCCTACTCGGAAGATCTCGATAGCCTAATCGAATACTTCACCGATCAGGTTGGTCAGCTTCCGCCTCCGGAAGAAATCACCGTCGGCATTCTTCGCGGTTACGTTGCCTACCTGAACGATTGCCAATACGCCCGAACGACGATCGCCCGCCGCGTGGCCTGCCTGAGAAGTTTCTTCCAATTCTGTTGCCGCGAAGACCTGGCTGAAAGTAACCCTGCAAAGGCATTGCGCACGCCTCGCATCGGCCGGAAACTTCCGCACTTTCTCACCACCGACCAGGTCGGTCTGCTGCTGGAAGCACCGCCGGCGAATAGTGCCCAAGGTCTGCGCGATCGGGCGATTCTGGAAACCGTCTACTCGGCGGGCCTGCGTGTCGCTGAACTCGTTTCGTTAGATGTGACCGATTGGGACCGCGACGCCAACATTCTGCGTGTGATTGGTAAGGGACGCCGGGAGCGGATTGCGCCAGTCGGCAGTTATGCTTCCCGCGCCTTAGACCGTTGGCTCGAAGTTCGTGAGCCCGACAAGAGAGCCCCAGCTAACTCGGGCGAAGCAATCTTCCTGAACCGATTCGGACGCCGGCTCACAACCCGAAGCATCGGCCGCATGCTGGAGAAACATCTCGCGACATCGGGGCTCGAACGCATTACGTCGCCACATACGTTGCGGCACAGCTTCGCGACACATCTGCTCGATGGCGGCGCCGACTTGAGAAGCGTGCAGGAGTTGCTCGGGCACAAGAGCCTGACGACGACGCAAATATACACGCATGTCAGCACACGTCGACTCCGCGAAACCTACGAAAAGGCACATCCACACGCAGCTCGCAACCGCGCTTCGTAAGTGTCCACGAGGACATTGTCGACCGCTCTGTGATCGCCCGCGCAACACGTCGGCGAGATCCATCGTGAATCGGCCTTCTTGCCGACGGGCGTTTTGTCGTTATGATTCCGGCAGAGATCCCACCGATTCACCGCACCGATCGAACGGCGCCGCAGTGTAGGGCGGCTGCCGCTTTTTCGGGGATCATCCCAAAACTCATTTGCGGTGGATCGTGCCTCGGCAGATGAAGCGGACGTGTTTTCCATCAGACGGTCGTTCGACCACTCTTAGAACCCGTCCTCAAACCCGGTTGTGGGCGAAGTCGCCGCTTCAAGACAATCGTGAACTTGAGCCAACAGAGCGTTTCAGGACTACTTCTAAAGAGCCTCGACATGCCTGACCACGAACGTGCCATGTTGGCTTACGCGAAGTTGGCGGAGATCTCCGCTCAAAAGGAACAGATTGTCGGCCGAGACAAGCTGCTCGTGCTGGCCGGCGCATCGGCTTGCCGGGCCGGCTGGCCCGACGTGGCACAGCGCTGCCGCGAATTGATTTTGGCCAATAACGCCGTCCACCTCATCGGCAAACACGCCACATTCGCCGACGCCCTGCGCAGCCCCGACTTTGAACCGTTCCTCAAACAGCGCGAGCGGCTCTGTAGCTACGAACGAGCCGAGCACCTGCTGCGGGGAGTGAATCTCGATCCCAGCCTACCGGAATCGGAACACGATACAAGCGCGGGCGAATTCGCGCTGAAACTGTTGTCGTATGAAGCCGATTGAGAAAGTGAGTCTTGAACGCCCGGAGTTGCGCCTGTGACAACGTCACGTAGTCGGGTTCGTCTGCCGGTTCGGCGCATGGCATCTGTGGCGAGTGTCCGTCGCGCGGTCCGAAATCGCGCTGTAGCAGTATCTCGCGCATCATCTCCAACGGAACGACGCTATCGCACTTGCGACGGGCGTCTGTTACCATTTTGGAAGCCGCCGGATTGCTCGTCTCAGATTGGCATGACGGCCGCCATTGCGGGCAGACCGGAGGTATGATGACAGTCGCACAGAAGTATGTTTGCCTTTGGATGATCGTAGCGACAGGATATCTCGCCATAGTAGGGTGTTCTGAAAAGACCGAGCCGGACGGATATGGCGGTCGCGGAGGAATCCCAAAAGCCATTCGCTTTCGCGACACCGTCAAAACAAACTCCAACGTGGAACGCGACATTACCGAGTTGTCGTTTGTCGACATTAACGGCGACGAACGGCAGCTGAAGGAGATCGTCGGCGATAAGAACGCCGTGGTTGTCATGACCCGCGGATTCGCAGGGTACATTTGCCCCTACTGCTCGACGCAGACGTCCCGTCTCATCTCAAACTATGCGAAATTCGCAGACCGTGACGCGGAAGTCGTGGTGGTCTACCCAATCGAGACGTCGGATGAACGGGAACGGTTGGATCAGTTTTTGGTTGCGACGCGCAAACATTTGTCCGACCCGGGAACGGAGGTTCCTTTTCCCATCCTATTGGACGTTGAGCTCAAGGCCGTTGATCAGCTAGGAATCCGAAAGGACCTTTCGAAACCGGCGACTTACATTCTCGACAAGATGGGTCAAATGCGTTTCGCCTATGTTGGGGAGACGTTCGCAGACCGTCCTTCGATTAAGGCCATGCTCGATCAGTTGGAGACATTGAACGAAGGGCAAAGGTAGCAACCACCGATGTCGTCCCAACCGTCGCCGGATGCCGCCCGGAATTTCTTCACCATCGTCGTCGATTTGCAGATGCTCAGTGAGGACGTCGCACGCAGCGTGGTCGACGAAGCTGCCGCGAGCAACGTCACTCCCTTGCAAATTGCTCTCCAAAAAGGGCTGCTTGATTCGGTACAGGTCGACATCATTGAGGCTCTTCTGCACCCAACTGAGATCGTGCCAGGCTATGAGATTCTCGACCTGATCGGCAGGGGAGGGATGGGTGTCGTCTACCGCGCCCGGCAACAGAACCTCGACCGGATCGTCGCGCTGAAGACCGTGTTGGTCGGTCAGATGGGCAATCCGAATATGGTTCGCCGTTTCGAACAAGAGGCGATTACGGTTGCTCGTCTGCGCCATCCGAATATTGTCGCCGCACACGACTTCGGACGACACGCCGGCCGGCTGTTCTTCGCCATGGAACTCGTTGAAGGGAAAGATGTCGAAAACCTGATCGAACAGCAGGGGCAGCTCGACGAGACGACCGTCCTTCAATTAGCGCGGCAAGTGGCCGCGGGCCTGTCGCATGCGGCTCACGCGGGAATCGTGCACCGAGACATCAAACCGGCTAATCTGCTGCTGGTCACGCCACCCGAGGGCCACTCGCTTCCGGATGGCTTGCCGATGGTGAAGGTCGCTGACTTCGGATTGGCGTTTCTGACAGCGGATCGGGAGACACAGACGAGATTGACGGCTGACAATTCGACACTCGGCAGCCCCCATTACATGGCCCCCGAACAGATCAGCGGCGAATCGGTCGATCATCGCGCCGACGTCTACAGTTTGGGCGCGACGATGTATCACATGCTGGCCGGTCGGCCTCCGTTCGGCGACAAAAAGTTGCCGCAAATTCTCATGCAGAAACTCAGCGGGGAGACACCGTCGCTAGAGAAGGTTCGTCCCGGCGTTCTTGCCGACACGTCCGCCTTGATCGCGGAAATGCTGGACCGCGATCCTGGGCGGCGGATTGCCGATTATGCGAGCCTGATCGAGCGAATCGACAACATCACGAGTTCATCGGTTGAAGCGGCGCCGCTCTCGACATTCCCCGTGCCGAACGCGTCAACTCGCATCGTTGCGACCGAACCGACGCAGTTGTTGCGTCCGCCCGAGCCGCGAGTCGATGGCCGGCGTGAGCCGAGACGCCGGACACTGATCGCAATGCTTGTTGTCACCGCTGTCGTCATGGCTGGCCTCACCGTTTGGACAGTGGTTTTCGACGGCTCCGACATCGGCCGAGTTTCGCGTGACATGGTTACCTCCGGTTGGAGTGAGCAACTCTTCGACGGACGTCGCCTCGCCGCGCTGCCATCCAGCGGCAACTGGGTGGTCGAAAAGGACGACGAAGGGGGAATTGTGATCGAGGGAACGCAAGGCGTCATTCGCCGATCTCTGGTTCGACGCGATTTGGCCGAACCTCGACCGTTGGAGAACTATCGGCTGCAATTGTTCGTTCGCCTGCACCAAGCCTCTGCGGTCGAGGTGCATTTCGCGATCAGCGCCGACAAAGCGGGCGACAGCGAAAGGTTCGTCCTGCGGATCACGCCGGGCGAGGCCGTACTCGCCCGGCGACACGGCGATCGCGGGCCCATCGACCCAATCACAGAGGCAATATCGGTCGCCGGAGATGCGGACAAGCTCCACGTCGTCACGATCGAACGACAACGCCGACACTGGTGGGCTTTCGTCGACGAACGGCAGGTCGGCTTAGTCGCGGAAACGTTACAGCCACGGCTCGCCGAATTTCGCCTCGCCGCCGAAGCCGGACCGGCCTGGTTTTCGGATATCTTGGTCGAAGAACTTGTGGAACCCGGTGAGCAGGTTCGCTGACGATCATGGTTGGCATGCGCCCAAACGGGCTATAGCACGTTTCCAGTCGCGTCTAACTACGATTCGAATGCTGCTATCGACTCCGTGTTTTGAAACGAAATACGGCTACTGTTCGTGTGGTTTGTTATCGTCGAATACAACTCAAAGACCATAGTCTGAGAATGGATAGGCATTTTGCTCTCACTTCGTGACATCGCCATTCTGGAGGAAGCGCGCCAGGCTCGTGGGACGGTTGAAGTCGGCTGGGAGAGTGAGCAGATCGCCGGCGGATCGATGACGTTTGCGGGCGAGGGGAGCTGGGCGAATCAGGCTTGCGGACTTGGGTTGCAGGGACCGGTTGCGGATGACAAACTCGATCGACTCGTCGATTTCTACGTCAGCCGAGGCGTCGAGCCCAGGATTGAGGTCTGCCCGTTCGCCGACGAAACTTTGATCGCAGGGCTGTCTCGTCGCGGCTTTGAACTGCGTGAGTTTGAAAACGTTTTAGCACGCCGGCTAACACCGGATGAGGATCTGCGGTCGCTTCATCCACACGGCTGGCCTTTAGACCTGACGCTAGTGCATGTTGACCCGGGCGACCCTGCGCAGGTCCGTACGTTTGTGGATGTGTCGACACAGGGATTCCGCACCGACGGAGAACCGTTGTCCGCTGTCTACAAAGCGGCGACGACCAAAATGGTCGAACATGTGAGATGCGATTCCTTCTTGGCACGCGTCAACAACATCGATGTCGGCGGCGGTGCCATGGAATCCGCCGATCGAGTGGCGGGCTTGTTCGGAACCAGCGTTGCGCCGGCGTATCGCCGCAAGGGAATCCAAGCCGCCCTGATTCTTCGCCGCCTGGAGCGAGCCAGGGAGCGAGGCTGCGAGCTGGCGGTGATTCACTCGCAACCGGGAATTGCGACCGAACGAAACGCTTTGCGAATGAGATTCTTCCTGGCCTACACAAAGGTCATACTAGCAATGCCGGGCCCGGGGCTCGTACCGTCGCCTTAGCGTGCGTTGCCTATTGTGTGGCAGTGTCAAGGAGCGGTGAAGTGACGCCTGTCACGAATTCGCGACTGTGCTATTTCATGCGTTGTTCATACATTGTCGAGATGCGTTGTTCGGCGCACACGTGACTCTACGACGCATGAGCGTGTTCATCACGCGGCGGAATTCACACGGGAAGAGAAGTTATATGCTCACCAACGCCGTCGACAATCAACCTTCCGCCCGCCTCGCGTACCTGCCTTAGCCAGGTTTCCGCCGCCTAATCGAATTTGAATGGGTCGGAATCAGAGTCTGCTTCGCGGTGGTATTTCCTAGCCGTTTCAACGAACGAGTCGAATTCACCTTCGTTTGGAAAATCCAATTTGGGAATCATGAAGGCGTTCATCGACGACACGAAGATAAAAGCGTGGCTGGGAGAGACTTCGATGCGATCGACGGCGGGCCAATAGATGGCCGCGTGACCGTACGAACCATTCCTGGCGATTTCAGTCGGACTGAGAACGATCTTGTGTTGGCCGAATATGCCAAGATTGCGACTCGATCGACACAACCGTCGAATATTTCGCCGACGGGTCCACTTGATAAAGAAAGGGAAGACAAACAGCCAAAAGATCGCCGCCGCGTAGAAAACGAATCCCGCCGACGCGCTACCCGACAGTTCGGTCAAAATAACCCCCAAGGCGACGAGCGCGACGACGATTCCTAGCCAGGCCGTCAGAATCTGGCGACGCAAAACGGGCATCGTGCGCGCAACATGATCGTTGAGCGCGATCAGATCGTTTTCATCGGTGGTGACAGTGACTTCCATAACGATGCGGCGGCGCTAGTTTTCGATTCATGATTTGTGTCAGGACGGTTTGGTCTTCGAAGATCGTCGACGGATTGTAACACCAACGTGGCTCGAATGTCACACCGAGAGATTGCCGGCGTGTCGACATTAGCAACGAACGCAGAAACGTATTGACACCGTCATTGCGTCGAACAGCCACTAGAGCAACTCGCGAAAAACCGTGCCCGGTTCTGCCTCGTGGGAATCAGTTATTGAAGTCCGAAACGCGCTCTTCGCGAGCACGAAGTAGAGCACTCTGCTCTACTCGACCGTACCATCATCCAGCATCTTCTGAAGCATGTGCACGTCCAGCAGTTTGCCGAACTTTCGGCCGACTTGCTTGAACGTGCCGACGATTTCAAAGCCGAAGCTTTGGTTGAGGTGCAGGCTCTCGTCGCTGCCTTTGGCGACGCGGGCGACGAGGGAATGGAAGCCGAGCCGACGGGCTTCGTCGATCGTCGCCGCCTTGAGCTGGCGACCGATTCCTTCTCCTCGCCACTCGGCTTTCACGTAGAAGGCGGTTTCGGCCGTCTCGTCGTAGGCGGGGCGCGCGGACCACCTTGTCAATGACGCCCAGCCGACGACTTGACGTTCTGATTCGGCGACCAGCACCGGGTGTCGTTCGCCGTGCGATGCGAACCAGCGTTCCATGTCCGCCGAACTCTTCGTCTCGGTGTCGAACGTGGCGGTCGTCGTCAGAATGGCCTCGTTGTAGATTTCGGTGATGGACGGCACGTCCGTTGAAACAGCATGCCGAATGATGACGTCAGATTTCATGGACGTTTTTCGTTAACGCGAATGGAATCAGCGAGCCCACGCCATCGTGAGCGCCGCGATCTGGCTTCACGACACAACGTGAACAGCCGCCGAGATCAGCACCAATAGTACGACGAGCACGCCGGCGCAGCCTCCTCCTGCTGATGCGATTCCGTTCTCACGTTCTAGTGCGTCGACGGCTTTCTTCGCCTCGGCGAGGCCGGTGCCTGTTTTCTCTCGGTACAGCTTAACAGCGGCGATCTTGTTGCCGTCCCGCAGATGCGAGACGACATCTTGCTCGTCGGCCGACGACAGGCTCGCCGGCATCGCGGGCGTCTCGCCGCGTGCGATGGCTTCGACGGCGTCTTTGGCCTCTTTGAGCCCGGTGTCTGTGCGTTCGCGGTAGAGCTTGATCGCTTCAATCTTTTGCCCCCGAGCGATGAGATCGCGCATCACATCATCGACAACACCCCCAGCGGCTCGGGCGAGCTCGGCTCCGCAGCGAGCACAACACTGCGAACCGGCCGGGTTTTCGTGATCGCAGGATGGGCAGCTGCTCATAACACGAGTTTCCTCAAAGCCCTCCGATCGAAGACGTTGATCCGGTGGTCACCGTGCCACGGCACTCTTAACCGCCGCTCTGGTTCCGCTCGAAACCGTAGATGCCCTTTCCCGTCGGGGAGACAATCGTCAAGTACACCTCGCCGTCTTCGGTCTCGCCGTAGGAGATGACGGCCAGTTTCGGCGCCGGAATGGAATGATTGGCGATGACCTTCTTCTGCGGTTCATCGTAGTGCAAAGCCCACAGTTTGCCCGAGACGTAGTCGGCATACAGATACTTGCCGTAGAGTTCGGGCACCTGTTTGCCACGATACACGTACCCGCCGGTGATCGACTTGCCGACATTGTGATCATATTCCCAAATTGGCTCGATGTAGTTCTTGCCCGGGCCGGCTCCTTTGGGGCCAAACGGGTGTGTCGCCTCGCGGCGGTTCCAACCATAGTTGCCGCCCCGCTGGATGATGTCGACTTCTTCCCACAGGTCTTGGCCCACGTCGCCCGCCCACAGCGTTCCCGTTTCCCGGTCGAAGCTGAGTCTCCAGACGTTGCGCAACCCGAAGGCCCATATCTCGGGCCGGGCTCGATTTCGTCGTTTCACGAACGGGTTGTCTTTGGGAATGCCATAATTTCGCCGTCTCGATTTGCGGTCGACGTCGATCCGCAAAATCGATCCCAACAACGTTTTCAAGTTTTGGCCGTTACGATGCGGATCATTGGCCGCCCCGCCGTCTCCCAGCCCGACGTACAGGTAACCGTCCGGCCCGAATGCGATGGTGCCTCCGTTGTGGTTCCAGAACGGTTGTTTGATCCGCATTATCTCCTGTTCGAATTTGGCGTCGGCTTGATTTGGGTCGTCGGCAGAAACGCGAAAACGAGAGATGACCGACGTGTGGGGTGCGGAGGCCGTCGAATAGTAGATGAAGAACTCACCGTTTTCTTCATACTTTGGATGAAAGGCCATCCCCAACAGGCCTTCTTCGTTTTCCTTGTCCTTGTACGCGACCCGCGAGCGAATGTTGAGAAAGACTTTCGTCGGCCCGGATTGTTGATCCTGGGGGAACACATGCACGATGCCCCGCTGAGTTGCCACGAAAACGCGGTTGCTCCCGTCGCCTGCGTGCGTGAGCACGATCGGCCTGAGCGGTTCGGCCAGACCGGCCTCGGTCAACGGCGTCCATCCGGTCCATTCGATGTTCTCGAACGCAAGTTTCACGTTCACCGGAAGTGGTGATTCATCGGCCTGGGCCAAGGCGTGGCCGGTGACGTGTGAGAGGCAAAGTGTCGTGACCAGAAGAGGCAACGCAAGTCGTTTCGCGGCAATTCGCATAGGTTGTTCCAATCCAATTCAACAGACGTTCGGAACGCGGCGGCCAGAGCCGATGCGTTCCAGCGGGTTTCACAAACAAATCAGGTTATTACAATAACGCAGGCCCACGCGCGATCGCCTGTGCCTCGTCAGAAGTCGTCCGAACTCCCGGTCGGCGGAAAACGGGCATGCTCGAATTGAAGGTTCGAACGTGTTGTCCAGAGGGGTTTTGGGACCACCTTTAGTTGTACTGATCTGCCCAAGCCGGCGAAACCCTGTCGAGACACGTCGATATCATCGCAGTGAAACGTTGTCAGCCGACGCCTATTGGCTAGGTCTGTTTGGGAAACTGATGGGGATTTCGGGCCTAACTGATCGCTGGTGGTTATGCCGGCAGCGACGAAGCATCAAATTTGACCATGAAAACCGGTTGAGATATCGAGATTGTTTCATGGCACGACCGCCGAAACGCGGTATAATAGGAGAGCCGTAATGTGAGATCTCTGATTGAGTTGCGCGATTTTTCCGACAGTGTGCACGGTCCAGGGCGAGGTCTCACTTTCACTGTGACATGTTTAGGCCGAACGCCATCGATTGACGCTGCATTAGGAGTCCATCGCCGATGACGGCTCGCGATCAGATCACCGGTTTACGCAGCGTATCCCGTAGGCGGTACGCTCTGTTATGGGTGATGGCAACGGCCATGCTCTCCGGCAAAGGCCCCGCATTTGCAGAGGACGGCGAACCGCCCGCACCCGCGAAGGCGAAACAGCCGATACCTGCGACGAAGCCAATCCAAGCCCCGGCTGCCGCAGGCGACAAGACCCCTAAAAACAAGGACGGCCAACCGAAGCCGGTCAATCCCTTAGACAAGTTTATTCGGAAGTTGTTTCCGAAGAAGAAGCCGGCTGCCAAACCGATCGCCAAGCCAAAGCCCGCCCGTGTCAAACGCCAGGCGGCTCCCAAGCGACCATTGAAGAAGCCAGCCGCTCCCCGAGCGACGAGGGCGTCGCGAGACCAGATAGATGCGCTGGCGCCGCAGGATCACCGCGTTCTCAAAAGTTATCGGGCCGCCGTGCGAAAATTCGAAGCTGGGCAGTGGGACCAAGCGGTCGAACTGCTGCAATTGCTGCTTGACCCGCGACGCGGCACAGATGGAACACGAACGCTCGTTGACTCGTTGATTCGCAGAGATGACGGCACATGGATTTCGGCCCGGCGAGAGGCGAACAATTTACTGGGCAGGCTTCCGGCGGACGTCCTCGAGCGTTATCGCCGACAATACGGACCAGCGGCGCAAGCCATGCTTCATGAAGCGCAGGAGCAAGGTGACTTGTACGCGTACGTCGAGGTCGCCACACGATACTTTCACACAGATGCAGGATTGTTCGCCGCCAACTACTTGGGCACGTATCATTTCGACCGCGGCGAGTTTGGTTTGGCAGCCCGATGGTTCGAACAACTGCTGGAAACGAGGGCGGTCGGTACAACTGATCCGAAGTGGCGGCTCAAGGCGGCCTTCGCCTTTCGCCAAATCGGTCGTGAAGAACAAGCCCGCCAATTGCTCGAAGAAATGTCGGCTGGCAAGACGCCGGGCAAAATCGAGCTGGGCGGACTTACGATTGATCCCGAGGCTTGGTTGAAAAAATTCAGCGAGTTCGCAAAAAGCGCCGACTTGAAGCTCGACGATTGGAGGTTCCTTTACGGTTCTCCGGGGCGGACCGGTACGGCCGTAGGCGGCGAGCCAATCTTGTTGCGACGCTGGTCGGTTCCAACAATCAATTCCGGACCCACGACGGAACTCATTTCGGAGTTGGTTGATGACCTCCACGACTCAAGCCGCGCCACGATACCGGCAGTGTTTCCCATCATGGCCCAAGGCCGAGTTGTTTTTCGGACGTTGCGCGGCGTCAAGGTGGTCGATGCCTCCACAGGCGACGAATTGTGGGAAACGCGAACTCACGTTTCGGCGGAAGAATTGCTCGGTGGTACGTCAGACGGGAGTCAGCGGAATTCGACAGCTCGCTTCAACGCACGGCCATTCGGTCGAGGGCTGCGGCGGGTTTCTTACCGTGTCAACCCTGATCGACATCCGCTCACCAACCTATTGTTCCGAAACGGCACATGGGGCGTCATCAGCAGCCATGGGGAGCAACTTTTCGTACTGGAAGACCACGCCGTACTGGCGACGCGTCTGCCGGGAAATGGCTGGAGCGGAGACATGGGGCAGAGCGATCCCCATCGGCGAAGCTGGTCGACGAATCGGATTGCGTCGTACGATTTGAACACTGGTCGCCCGCTTTGGAGCATCGGCGGAGAGGAGATGCACGAGCCTTTCGACCTGCCACTGGCCGGCACGTATTTCTTCGGCACGCCGGTCGCCGACGACGGGGAACTGTTTGTCGTTGGAGAGAAAGATAACGAAATCCGACTGTTCGCCGTTGATGCGGACAGCGGCACGCCACTTTGGTCTCAGTTGATCGCGTATTCCGACGCCAAAATCGAAAAAGATCTCGGGCGGCGGTGGTGGAACGCTCAGATTTCACTCAGCGACGGTGTGCTCGTCTGCCCCACGACCGTCGGCTGGCTGGTGGCTGTCGACCGCGTAAGGCGATCGGTTTTGTGGGCCACCCGATACTCAGATAGTTCGAAGTCTCGGCGCACTCCGCGGCGGCAGAATAGTTCGATGGTCCAACAGCGGGACCTGAATCAAGTCTGGTCGCCGTCGGCTCCAATGATTTCCGGCAATCGCGTCATCTATGCCCCGTCGGAACAAGCGTCGATGGTTTGCGTTGATTTATTCGACGGTTCGATGAAATGGAGCGTGAAAAAGAGTGCGTCGTTGTACGTGGCCGGCGTGTTTGACGGGCGCGTTGTCGTTGTCGGCAAGTCAAACGTCGTTGCCTATTCGCTCGACGATGGTAAGAGTCTTTGGCCGCCGCTTCGCCTGCGGCCGGGCGACGGGGTTCCTTCCGGAGTGGGGGTTGCCGCTGATGGCCACTACTATTTGCCGTTGAGTTCGGGAGGATTGTGGAAGATCGATCTTTCGAACGGCCGGCGGACGGCGCGTACGCGCGTTCGACGCACAAGCCGACCGTTGGGCAATTTAGTCATGTACAACGGTATGCTTTTCTCGTTGAACCCGTTCGAGATGTCCGGTTACGAGCAGCGCGCCGCCATCACTGAAGAAATTCGCAATCGGCGCAATGAGAACCCGGTTGATGCCTGGGCTCTGCTGCAAGAAGCCGACATCCATTCGCTCAATAGAGAATTCAGCGAAGCTCTAGCACTGCTCCGTCGTGTTGAGAGCGACTCACTCGATGATGCGTTTCGCGAACGATACCGTTTGCGGATGGTGGAAGCTCTCACGTCGGCAATTCGATACGGAAGCGGCCCGCATGAAGACGATCTGGACGAACTCTCACGCGTGGTCGCCACTCCTGATGAAACAATACGCCTTCGTCGTCTGCAAGCGGAAGATCATCTTGATAAGCGAGAGTACATCGCTGTTTTTGATATCTACCGTGCGATGTCAGAACAGTTCGGCGACGTGCTGATCGATCGAGACGAGCCGGAGCACATTTCTCTCGGACTCCATACATGGCTCGCCGGAAAATTGAGTGACGTCTGGACTGCTGCTACGGCCGACGCGCGCACAAAACTGGATGAGCAGATCGGTAGTGCAGCCCACAAAGCACTGGCGTCCGGTCTTCCGGCGCAACGCCGCTTCGCCCGACTTTTCGGCTTCCATCGATCGGTTGTGCCGGTGCAGCTGGCGATCGTCAAGGCAAACGCCGATCAAGGCGAATTCGTTCGAGCCGAGCACATTCTGCTCGATCTGTCGAAGCATGCCGACGACCAGATCGGTGCCGACGCGGTGCTTCGACTGGCGCGGTTGATGGAGCGATTCAAACTGCCCTATGACGCTGACCACTTTTATGATCTGCTCACCTCCAGGTATCCCCAGACTCGGCTTGAGGGTGGAATGACAACAACTCAATTCGTTTCACAGCGGGATAAGGCGGTATTGGCGTCCGATGACAAGACGTTCGTCATTCCCTCCTGGGAAGACTACGAATTCCGACTCGAACGGTCCGGAACGAATTACAATAGCCAAATGGTTCGCGAATTGTCTCCTGGGATGAATCGATTGCCGTTTTACCAGCGGCACAGAATTCACGTCAGTCTCAACCACTCCCGGACGAGCGCCGTCAAGACCCTTCTGAGTGTGGCCAGCGCGACCGATGATTCGGTTCATTGGATGGTACCGCTCCGGATGGGGACGCAGTCACAACAGGCAGGTTACGTCGCTGTTCACACACACGCACATCGTATGATGCTGCAGATTCAGGACACGATCCACTGTATCTCGCCGGCCGAAAGACGCGTTCTCTGGAGTCGTCCGATCTCTGGACAGATGAGGGCCGTCCGAGGCCTGTCCAATCGACGAACCATCCAGCCGATGGGAATCGGTCGTCAGAGCCATCAACGTCGTTCACTATTGAGGCAGCCATACCGAAACGCGGCGCAAATTACCGCGGGCAGCAAATACATCTGCGCGTTTGGACGTCGTGAACTACAAGTGCTCGACGCAATGACGGGCGACGTGCGATGGACGTTGAACTCGGTGGCGAAATCGACTCGGCTCATTGGTACCGACGATACGCTGTACCTCATCCCCGAAGACCGATCGAAAACGATCGCTCTGAGAGCCTCTGACGGCAAACGAATCGACACGCGCGCCGATCTCATCGACCTCCTCGGTGGGGTGGTCCATGTCATCGGAAATACGTTCGTGGAACTCCGTCCGCCGACCGCCAAGAGCTCGAAACCGAAGGACTTGGTTACTAAGCTTCGCCGCGTTGATCCGATTTCGGGCAAAGTCTATTGGGAAGTGAATTTGCCGCCACGTGCACAGTTTTCCTTCCTCGACGATGGGCATCTCATCGCGCTGGAGAAATCGGGACAACTACAGATGCTCGATCTCGAATCCGGAACACAACGGGCGTTCGCCGACCGAGTCGGCGTAGGCGACGTTCGAAAGCAAAGTCAACATTACGCATTGGGCGATCACGAGACGATTTTCGTTATCGGCAACGGCCGCCGCCCCTTTGGTCGCAATTCCGCCGGAAATCTTCTGTCGGCTCCCGTGAACGGGACAATCACGGCTTTTGATCGAAAGACCGGTAAGCAACTTTGGAAGGAATTTCTCAAGGGCCACAACTTAGTCTTGCAGGAGATGAGACATTCGCCAGTTCTGTTATTCCTTACTCGGCGCAGCCAAAACAGCGGTAAGTTGTCTTACCAGACGCTGAGTCTTCTCGCCTTCGACAAGCGAACTGGGCGTAAACTGCTCGATTCGACTGGTCCATCGAACGCGGTATTCAATCAATTAGGAGTGAGCACCGCAGAGCGTTACCTTGAGCTGAGCTCGTTCAACCAGCGGCTCAGGCTGAGGGCCGTCAAATCCGTCGTCCTTGGAACTCCGATCACCGCGCGAAAACCTGCGATCTAGCAGCCGTCCCAAAACCCGTTTGTGGTGCAATCTGACGCGCCACATGGAGGATGCGCGTCGCCCAGCAGAAATTTTGGGACCATTTGCAGAAACGGTCGCAAGGGACGTGCCGCGCGCATGCAGCGTCGATCTCCGAACCGCCGCTGCGGCCGGTATCCGCTGACAACAACTCGCCACCCCGCAGCAACTCACCGATCACGTCAGTTCGCCGATCACGTCGCCGTGGGGAATGAGCGGGGCGGGGATGCCGGCTTGGTTAGGCACTCGCTTCTGGTAGTCGATGCCCAAGTGTCGGTAAACGGTTGCCAGGAGGTCGTTCGGATCGAGTGGCCGGTCCTTCGGGCGCTCGCCTTTCGCCGTTGTCGAACCGATGACTTGGCCCGTCCGCATGCCGCCGCCGGAAACTAACACCGACATCGCACCGGGATAATGATCGCGTCCCGGTTGAACCACGCGGGATGACGTGCCCTTTTGTGGATTGATTCGTGGAGTTCGGCCGAATTCACCCGATACGATGACCATCACCTTTTTGTCCAGACCGCGCTGGTAGATGTCTTCGATCAGAGCCGATACCGCGCGGTCGAAAACGGGTAGCCGAGCCCGCGCATCATCGAACAAGTGGCCGTTGACCGCGTGGATATCCCAGTTTCCGATCCCCCCGGATATGCCCGGGTTCTGCATCTGCATGGTAACGAAGCTGGTTCCGGCCTCGACGAGCCTTCTTGCCAACAGTGCGCGTTGGCCCCATTTGTGCCGGCCGTACCGGTTTCGCACGTTTGGACTTTCCTTCGAGAGATCGAACGCGTCGCGAGCTTTTCCGCTGGTGAGCAAATCGACGGCTTCACGGTTGTACTTGTCCATCGAATCCATCAGCCGCCATTGGTCGATGTCGCGCCGCAGATCGTCCAGAGAATCGAGCAAGAGTTTCCGGTCATCGAGCCGCTCTTTCACTTTTGGCATGAGTGAGAGATTGTTGACCTTGAAGCCCTCCGCGTTCGGATCGCCACCCACGACGAACGGCAAATAGGCAGGCCCGAGTTGCGCGCTGCCACCGCCATACACGTTTGACGCGTCGGCCACGTAGCGCGGCATTGCCGGGTCACGCCGGCCTTCCAACATCTTCGAAACCACCGGGCCCAGGCAGGGGAATTGAGCCAAAGGATCGAGCAACTTAAATGGCTCATAACCCGAGAGGAAACGTCCAGCGCCCGCGGCGTGGTTTGCGAAGCCGTGCGAGATCGAGCGGATCAGCACCAGCTTGTCGGCGACCTGCGCATGCAACGGCAGATGTTCACAGACCTCGATTCCCGGCACCGCTGTCGAAATCGGCACACACTCGCCGCGGTAATCTGCGGGAGCCTCGGGCTTCAGATCGTATGTCTCCATGTGGCTGGGGCCGCCCTGAAGCCAGATGAGAATCACCGATGTGTCGGCCGGCACTTGCCCGGCCTGCTTAGCAGCCGCCCGCGACCGGAGCAAATCGCTGAGTCCCAATCCTCCCAGCAGCAGCGAGCCGGCTTCCAAAAAACTGCGCCGGCTGTAGGGGCCAGAACATCTTGCCGTTGAGCCTGTCATGCCAGTGACCCTTCCTCTGGATGCGCTCGTGCTTGTGAATACATACTCGGAATCGTTGGGCGAAAGCGAACGATTCATTTCGCTCGCGCACTGTACCATCTGCAAGTCAACTGAGACCCGGCATAGCCGTGCCGTGGTAAATGTGGTGCGGTCGGTTGACGTCGTTCGTCCAGGCCGCCGTAGGAGCCAATCCGAGAGTCTCGTAAATCGTGGCTGCCATGTTCTCGGGTGTCTGAGGATTGTCGGCCGGGTAGCCGCCCGTTTTATCGGATGAACCAACGACCCGCCCGCCTTTCACGCCACCGCCGGCAAAGAAAACCGTCTGCACGGCTCCCCAGTGGTCGCGTCCCGGCAGTGCGTAAAACTGCGGTAGACGAGAGATTTTCGGTGTTCGGCCGAATTCGCCGGCCATCACAATTAGCGTGTTCTCGAGCATCCCGCGTTCATCGAGATCGTCGAGCAGAGCCGACACCGCGCGGTCCGTCGGCGGATACAAAAAATCCTTCAGGTGCGGGAAAATATTGCCGTGCGTGTCCCACGTTTCGTTGTTGCCCAGGTTCACTTGTACCAGACGGACGCCCGCTTCCACGAGCCGTTTGGCCATCAACAACGACCAGCCGAACGAATTCCGTCCGTAGCGTTCCTGTTCTTTTGCGTCAGCGTTGACCACGTCGAACGCTTGCTGAATTTTCTGGTCGGTCAGCAGCGAAATCGCTCCTTGGCGATAGCGGTCAAATGTTTCGGTCCGAGCCGCCCGGTCGAGATCCCGCCGTTGACGTTCAACGTGCTCAAGCAAGTCCATGCGAAGCTTCAAACGTTTCGCGTGCAATCCTTCCGGCAAGCTCAAGTTAGGCGCTTGGAATTCTAAACCCTTGGCGTCGTGTTTGCCGTGCTGGTGGTGGAACGCATACCCCGGATAGGCACCCTTTGAGGTGTTACTGTGAAACGGTGATGCTTCGATAAACCACGGATCGCGGTTGGATCCCATCTCGCCGGCAAACTGCCCGGGAATGACTCGACCCGTGGCGTGAATCAGTTTTTCGGGCAGTATCACAGCCGGAGGAAGGTTGTTTCGGGGAGCAAGCTGATCGCCGGCGATCGCAGCAATCGACGGCCAGTCTTCGGGCATCGGCTTCGCGCCGGAGAATGTGGGTGGCAACTTCGAACGCCCCGAGAGCATCACCATGTGCCCCTCGGAGTGCTCGTTGTAGGGGTGCGTGAGCGACCGAACCAGCGACCACTTCTCACTGCGCGCTGCCAACATCGGCAAGTGTTCACAGACCTGAATGCCCGGAGTCGCCGTATCGATCGGGCGGAATTCGCCGCGCACGTCGTCCGGCGCATCCGGCTTAAGGTCGAAGCTATCGAGCTGAGACAGCCCGCCGGAAAGAAAAATGTAGATGACCGACATCTCCGACGGGCTCGTCGCGCCGGAAGTCGCCGACGCTTCGCGGAGCGCCGTGAGATGATTCATGCCTAGCCCGAGAATACCGATGCTGCCCGCCTGGATCGCAGTCCGGCGAGTCAGGCTCGGATGGACAACTTGGTGTCTGGGCCGATGCATGTGTGAACTCCGCACGCACGGATTCTGCGCCAAGTGGGGCAGGGTGCCCGGGCGCATCGACCGCGATTTCATATCAATCCTTAATTATACGATCGACACCGCCGCCTGCAAGACTTGCTGGAAATCGGGCTCAGGAATCCAGGTAGTGTCCTAATTTGAATTAGTGGTGGAGACAATCGCAAATGACTCATCGTTGACGATTTAGAGGAAATCTGGCACGGCAAGACGATGCCGGAAGAAAACTTCCACCGTTTCGTTTTTGATTTGGATCGCGCGATCGGCGCTCAGGTTATCGATCGGCTTGAGGAAAGCCCCCTGCTGGCCCTGAATACAGGCGTCGGGCCAAAGGAAAGTGGCATCTATGCGATCTATCACAGCGGGAGTTTGGTATACATTGGGAAAGCGTCCAAAGAAACAACTAAGAGCAAGCGAGATCTTCGGGGACGGCTCAACGAGCACGTCCGAAAAATTGACGGCAGAGAATATTTCTCTTGCTGAAATGAGATGCCGCTATCTAACCTTCGAAAGCGATTGGTGGGTGATCGCCGCCGAACTTGCCATCATTCAGCACTACGAGCCGGAGTGGAATGAGAGCGGATTTGGCAGCAAGAACCCCGGAGCCGGCCGTCCCTGAACACACCGCGTTAGCGCCTGGGACCAACAATTCCCGCCAGCCTAACGCTCGCAGCTACTTCCGTTCCGGCACACGATCCAGAAGCAGTGCCGTTTTCGGGCGTGGTGGGCCTTCTTCCATTTGTTGGATCGCATCGGCCCCCTGCGAACCTTGACGATCAAGTCGCAGACTGTGAAGCCGTCTTCTTCGGCCATCTGCATGAAGTCACAATGTGGCCAGCGAGACTTGTGGCTGTTGACCATGTCGGTGATCTTCGCCAGTAGCAAACCGTCCGGTTTGAGCACGCGTTTCGCCTGCTCGAGAAAGCGCGGGTAGAGGTAGCTCAGCGTCCACCCGTGCTCCTTCCCGCATTCCATTGTCGCCCCGAAGTCTACGTCGAATCGCTTGACGCTCTTGTCACGACCCTGCGGGCCGACGTGAGGCGGGTCATACACGACCGTTCCAAATGAGTTCGACCGAACGCGGTAGCCCTGCTTGCCGGTCTTCGTGTTGAGCCCCACCATCTCGCGATTGTCAGCCACGATCATCGGCTTGTGAGTCGGGTCGATGTCCATCGACCAGACGTTTCGCGCAGAACCGGTCCAAAAGCGGCCCTTATTGTAGGTTGCGTCCAGAATGGGCTCGGGGTTGATCGACGGGTAGAACGACAGCATTTCCTCAAGCAACTTGCCGTCGCTCCCCTCCCACACGCTACTGAGCGGTTCGTAGGTTGTGTCGCCGTTCGACGGGGGCCTGGGCTCCGTTTCCGTGGGATCGGCGAAAGTAAGCTGTTGGCTCTTAATTTCTGCGTTCCGTTGCAGGGGCGATGCTCTTCGGGAAAGGTAGTTCACACAACCGCAGTGATTATGTGGCGTTGCTCGCACTGAGTCAATCGCTGCCATTTTCTCAAATTATCCGTTAATTTGCGGGATCTCTCCATCAACTGCCAATCGCGTTCCTGCTCCATCAATGCGTCGTTCAAGACTTCGAACTTCCAGAGCGAATCAACGAGCCCTTCTGCCATTGCTAGTGTTGGAGTGAGTTCGCCGCTTTTCAAACGCGGACACTACCAGAATCCGATCGCCAGATGGTCGAATCGATTGTCTGGTGTTAATCGAATTCAACACCGTTCAAGCAGAAATGACCGCGTGGGCCGAATCGACTTTGGTGTGCCGGATCGTAAATGCGGCCCGGCATTCAATAAAGTCGGCTCCCTTGTGGTCCGTTGCCACGCTGATAACCTATTGAAGGGTCACGGATTGAACGGTCAGGAAAAATAGCCATTTTTTGTCATCGTGTTGGACTTCATCGAGATGCGAGACTTTGAATACGAGGCACCGACGTCATTGGCTGATGCGGTTGCACTTCTTGAACACAATAACGGCGCCGCCAAGCCGTTGGCTGGCGGAACCGATTTGATCGATCATGTGCGCTGTGGCCGCTTAAGGCCCGAATTGATTGTCGACGTGAAAAAGCTGCCCGAGCTGAACGTCCTGGATGTCTCAGACGAGGGACTGCGGCTCGGTGCTGCGGTGCCCTGTTATCGGATCTACGAACATGACCAGATCAGCACGAAATACGCGGCTCTGGCCGACAGCTGCCGAATTATTGGCGGCATTCAGATTCAGAACCGCGCTTCGGTCGGTGGGAATTTGTGCAATTCCGGCCCGGCCGCCGACGCGACTCCGTCGTTGATCGCTCTCTCGGCGGTCTGCGTGATTGCCGGGCCGAACGGGCGGCGGGAGATTCCCGTCGAAGATTTCTGCACGGGTCCGGGAAAGAACGTGCTCGCTCCGGGCGAACTCTTGGTGGAGCTGAAGTTACCGCCCGTCTCGCCGCGAAGCTCGTCGCATTACCGCCGGTTCATTCCTCGAAACGAGATGGACATCGCCGTCGTCGGCGTGGGCGCTTCGGTTGTCTTGGATGAATCGGGCGAGAATTTCCTTTCCGCACGCATCGCATTGGGCGCCGTCGCGGCAACCCCGCTGTTTGTTGAAGAGGCAAGTCACGCATTGGCCGGACAGCCGGTCGGCGACAATTCGATCGCCAAAGCGGCACAGGCCGCCCAAGCCATTGCCAAGCCCATCGATGACATGCGAGGCACGGCAGAATTCCGGCTGCATCTGACAGGCGTATTGACACAGCGCGTAATAAAGGCGGCCGTCGAACGGGCACGATCACGTAATTGACGTCCCCGGTTCGACGCGGACGAATATCGTATGCAGAAACAGCACCGTCGTTCACTGCCAGCAGAAATTGATCGGCTAAGACGCAAGGGTTTTCGATGGCCAAGAAACGTATTGTTACGACAACCGTGAATGGACGGCAGGCGGAGTTTTTGTGCGAGCCTCGGCAGACGCTGCTTGACGTCCTGCGAGATGTGCTCAGCCTGACCGGAACGAAGGAAGGTTGCGCGAACGGCAACTGCGGCGCTTGCACCGTGTTGTTAAACGGCCGAGCCGTCGACAGTTGCTTGGTGCTGGCGGTTGAAGCCGAGGGAGCACAGATCGACACGATCGAAGGCGTCGCACCGGCGGAGGGACTCGATCCCATTCAGACGGCATTCTTGGAACAAGCGGCTCTACAATGCGGCATCTGTACGCCGGGCTTCATCATGTCGGCGAAGGCGCTCTTAGCGACAAACCCCAAACCGACCGAACAGGAAATCCGTTTCTATCTAGCGGGCAACCTTTGCCGTTGTACCGGCTACGACAAGATCGTCCGCGCCGTACAACAGGCGGCAGAAGCGAGTTGACCCGTTGAGACCTCGTTCCCAAGCTCCGCTTGGGAACGCAAAATGCCGAAGCTCTGAGCTTGTGAACCAGTTGAGAATAGAAACACGATTGGACGACCCTCATGGCACCTCAAAAGTCAACTGACGCCGGCTCGGCGACGTCCGTTCAAGAAAAGAATTACCGTGTGATCGGAACACGCCCGATTCGTCACGATGGTGCGGACAAAGTGACCGGCCGCGCGAAGTACGGTGCCGACATCCAACTGACCGGCATGCTGCACGGAGCGATTCTGCGCAGCCCACACGCACACGCGAGAATCGTTTCCATCGACACGTCGAAAGCCGAGGCGCTGCCCGGTGTGCGCGGTGTTGTGACCGGCGCCGACATGCCGGACGTCGAAAGCCGCGTTGCGGCGTTGGGTGAAGGGGCCGTCGACGTAACGCATCTGCGTTCAAACGTCATGGCGCAAGACAAAGCGCTGTACAAGGGGCACAACGTCGCCGCGCTGGCTGCTGACACGGTTCACATCGCCGAAGAAGCGCTCGACTTGATCGAGGTGGAATACGAGGTGCTGCCGCCCGTGTTGGACGTCGACGACGCGATGCATGACGATGCTGTTATTCTGCTGGATGACTTGCGGACCGATTCACTGGCCGGCGAAACGAGCGATCGGCCGACGAACATCGCCAAGCATTTCCGCTACGAAATAGGTGACGTCGAGAAAGGCTTTGCTGAGGCGAAGGTCGTCATCGAGCGAGAATTCCACACCGCGACCGTCCACCAGGGTTACATCGAACCGCACAACGCGACCGCGTTCTGGAACACCGACGGGCAGCTGACCGTCTGGTTGAGTACGCAGGGATCGTTCATGGTGCGGCAGCAAATGTCCGACCTGCTGAACGTGCCCGTTTCGAAAATCAAAATTGTGCCGATGGAAATCGGTGGCGGCTTTGGCGGAAAGATCGCCGTATACATGGCGCCGGCGGCGGCGCTACTTTCGAAGATGACAGGGCGGCCCGTGAAGTTTCTGATGGATCGGGCGGCTTGTTTCGAGGCGACCGGACCAACTCCCGGATCACACATGCGCGTCAAGTTGGGTGCTGACGCCGAGGGGCGGCTCACGGCCGCCGAAGCGTGGTTGGCTTTCGAAGCCGGCGCGTTTCCCGGTTCACCGGTGAATCCTGGCTGCATGTGCGTGTTCGCCTGTTACGACATTCCCAACGGCCGAGTCGACGGGTACGACGTCGTGGTCAACAAGCCTCGGTCAAACGCCTACCGCGCGCCGGGTGCGACGCACGCCGCGTTCGCGACCGAAACCGTTGTCGATGAAATCTGTCAAGAACTCGGCATCGATCCGCTCGAGTTTCGCATGAAAAACGCGGCTAAGGATCAGACGCGCCGCATCGACGGACCCGTCTTTTCCCGGATCGGCATGTACGAAACGGTCGAAGCCATCAAGAATAGCGACCACTACAAGGCGCCGCTGGAAGGCAAACATCGTGGCCGCGGTGTCGCTTCAGGGTTTTGGTTCAACGCGGGGCTTCAATCGTCTGTCACTGCTGCCGTAAACACCGACGGAACGGTCGCGCTCGTCGAGGGGTCGACTGACATCGGCGGAAGCCGTGCCAGCATCGCGATGCAACTTGCTGAAACACTGGGAATCACCGCAGAAGAGGTCAACCCCACCGTGGTTGACACCGATAGCATCGGCTACACAGAAGTGACCGGCGGAAGCCGAGTGACCTACGCTACAGGTTGGGCCGCCTACGAAGCGGCTCTCGACATTCAACGGCAGATGTCCGCTCGAGCGGCCGTCATTTGGGATGTCGACGAAGATGAAGTCCGCTACGACGACGGACGCATTCTCGGTCCGGGTGACAAAACGTTCACGTTCAAGGAACTGGCCGCGCAAATGAACAAGACCGGCGCGCCGATCGTCGGGCGGGGCACGTCGAATCACAATAAGCCGGGCGGCGCGTTTGCGACCCACGTGGTCGACGTCGAGGTCGATGCCGATACGGGCAAAGTCGAAATTCTCCGCTATACCGCCGCTCAAGACGCGGGAACGGCGATCCACCCCGCCTATGTCGAAGGACAGATGCAAGGCGGGGTGGTGCAGGGCATCGGCTGGGCTCTGAATGAAGAGTACGTTTACGACGCCGACGGCGCGATGCGAAACGCCAGCTTCCTCGATTACCGCATTCCCACCTGCTACGACGTTCCGATGATCGACACGATCATCGTCGAGGTTCCCAATCCCGATCATCCTTACGGCGTCCGCGGTGCGGGCGAAGTGCCGATCGTTCCACCGCCGGCCGCCATTGCCAACGCCATTTACGAAGCCGTCGGTGTCCGCATGCGTCGGCTACCTGCGTCACCGCCGAGGTTGCTCAAGAAAATATTGGAAAACAAGGCGTAACGTCGGACTTGGGCCGATCGCGCGCATTTCACGTCTTCATGTGGGCAGCTTGACGCGCGCCGACCTGGTGGCCGTGGCGGCCGCTCCGAAGTCTATAGAAGGGCGTTATCCGATGCCGCGTGTATTCATTCCGCCGTTGTTGCAAACGCTGACGGGAGGCGTCGGCGAAATCGACTGCGAGGCAGCGAACGTGCGAGAGGTCGTTGAACATCTGGACGGCCGGTTCCCAGGAATTCGAGCGAGGCTCTGCGACGGAGACGAACTCAAGCCGGGCCTAACGGTCGCCGTCGATGGTCACGTTAGCGCACTGGGCCTGATTGAGAAAGCCGGTACCGATGCCGAGATTCATTTCTTGCCCGCCGTCGGTGGTGGTTGACGGCTCGCCGAACGTGCGACGGCGAAAGCAGATCGGCCTATTTGGCCACCAACGACTCTACCGTCTCGATGAGACAATCGATGTCGAACGGCTTGGCCATAAACACGTCGACACCTCGCTCGAGTGCCGAATCGCGATGACGCTGCTCGGCGTTGGCCGTCAACATGATGATGCGAGGCTTAGGACGCGAACTGCGATGGATGCGGTCCAGAACGCCGAGACCGCTACGTTCGGGCATTACCAAGTCCAAAAGCATCAGATCGGGGGCATCTCGTTCGAAGCAAATGAGGGCTTCCCGGCCGTCCTGGGCTTCGATGACTTCGAAACCCCGTTCGAGCAGGGCCATCCGCACCGGCTCCCGAATCGACTCATCGTCATCGACCAACAAGATTCGTTTTTTCGATTCGACTTTTGGCTTGGTCACGACGTCACCACGCAGCAGTGACCGGGCACGCACTTCGCTCTTCAGCGCGCTGAGCGAAGTACGACGTCGGCCGGTTATGGGCATGTGAAAAACCTTCGAGCGCTCACAAATCAAGTTTCGTCCGACTTGCAGACCGGACACAAATACCGACTCCGGCACTTGCTTTTGATGCGTTGTTGATCGGTTGATGATCCGACAAATTGGCCCAAAACGGTAGTTTCTTCATCATTGTCGCGCCGACTGATCTGTCAACGATTTCTCGCGTAGTTCGCGGAAAATCGTTGCCCCAGCCGGGTTTAATTTTCGTCGGAACCGCTTCTATTGAGTATAAATCGGCGGGGGACCCAGCGTGTGTGAATCACCGTCGCCGTTTCATCTTCGCTGGCTGTAATTTTCACGTTGACAGCGAATCCCCGACACGACACTTCGCCTCACCTGAATCGGCCCAATCGACAGAACCGTTAGGCTCAGGATGTTGGGGGAGCTGGTATTCGGACACCCTCATCTTGCTCCCAAAAATGGTCGGAAGTGGCTATAATGCGTTCCTGGAACGGGAGCGGTTTCGACGTCAACTCAGTCGATCAGTGAACAAAAGTTGTCATCGCTGAAGCCGTTTGTGCCGACCATTGGGGACGCCCATCTGAGAATTACCTTTCCCAGCGCGCGTCTGGCTGGGGACTTTCAGTCAGTGATTCTTGTGCCCAGTCCTGTATTTGAAGCTCTGTCGAGTCCCTTATTTGTCATTTGTGTTTGAGGAGTCGTTTCCGTGTCCGCAACATCGGTGATTGGGCTGCAGTGGGGCGATGAGGCCAAGGGCAAGATCGTTGACCTGTTGACCGAAGAGCACGACATCGTCGTGCGCTACCTGGGCGGTAATAACGCCGGCCACACGGTCGTTTTCGGCGGCAAGAAGTACAAACTTTCTTTGCTGCCAGCCGGAATTCTGCATCCGAGTAAGATCTCGGTCATCGCGACAGGCGTGGTCATCCATCCGAAGGCCCTGCTGGACGAAATGGATTCGATCATTGCCCAGAACGGGCCGATCGGCGACAATTTGCTGATCAGCGACCGGGCGCACATTATTTTTCCTTGGCACATGCTCGAAGAAGCGGCGCTCGAGAAATTCCGCGAAGACCGTGCGATCGGCACCACGATGCGGGGCATCGGCACTTGTTACCGCGACAAAGCCGGCAGGACGCATGCCATTCGCTTAGCCGATCTGATGCGGCCCGAGTTCTTCCGCCGCCGGGTGGGCGAAGTTGTTGAGCAAAAGAACGTGATTCTTCAGGCACTCGATCCCGGCATCGTGCCGCTCGACCCGGACGCCATCTACGAAGAATACTTAGGTTATGCCGAACAGCTCAAGCGGCACGTGACTGATACAACCGCGTACCTGCACCGCGCGGTCGCCGACGGAAAGAAGTTGCTGTTCGAAGGCGCTCAAGGCAGCCTGCTCGACGTCGATCACGGGACGTTTCCCTACGTCACCTCGTCGAACAGTTCGGGTTGCGGCGTACATGCCGGCAGCGGTGTTTCCGAACGTGCGATCGAGCGCATGATCGGTGTCGTAAAAGCCTACAGCACTCGCGTGGGCGGCGGCCCGTTTCCCACCGAGCTCGACAACGAAATCGGACAACACATTCGCGACGTCGGCCACGAATATGGGACCGTCACCGGACGTCCCCGCCGCTGTGGTTGGTTCGACGCCGTCGCGGCCGGATACGGCGCCCGATTGAGCGGTGTCGACAGCCTGGTGATCGCGCTACTTGACGTGCTCAGCGATCTCGACGAATTGAAAATCTGCGAGGCGTACGACATCAACGGCGAGCGAACCACCGACTTTCCCAGTCACATCGAAGACCTCGCGGCCGCCGAGCCCGTCTACCGCACGTTGCCCGGCTGGAAGAGCGACATTTGCAGCGTGCGAAAACGAGCCGACCTCCCCAAACAGGCGCTCGAGTACGCCGATACGGTCGCAGATCTGCTCGGCGCCCCGGCCGACATGATCTCCGTCGGCCCCGACCGCGAACAGACGATCCTTGATTGATCTGCTCGATTGAATGGGGCGGCTTGCAAGTCACCGGCAGATCGGCCTGTCGCGCGCTCGTTGGGAATCGGGCGGTTCTATGTTTCATTCGGCGCATCGCGTGCCTTCAATGAATCACGACGCCCTTTTTCAGAATGATGTTGGCGTACAGCGCTGTCTCGCTGGTGGCGACGATGGCGTACGACTTCTTCGCGCGTTCGTAGAACTCGAAGCGTTCGATGAGTTCGAGTTCGACGCGGCGTCCTTCGCCCACTTCGAGTAATCGGCGGAAGTCTTTCCAGATGGGCGGCTCAGGCGCGTTCTCATCGACGGGCTGCATCACGCCTGCCGGAGCCGGGACGAATGTATCCAAAGGGAAAAACTGCAGCAGCGCCTCGATGACCGCCGGCACGCTCAGCCCGTCGGCTCTGATGATCCGCTCTGCGTGTGAATCGGCCGGGAAATTGCCGTCGCCGATGACCAGCTCGTCTCCGTGCCCCATCTTCGCGATCGTGAACAGCAATTCCGGAGACAACAGCGGTGAAACGCCTTTGAGCATCATGGTGCCAACTCCTCACGTTCGAATGATTCGGTTCTCCCGCCATCGTGCGCTCAAATGCAGCGCGGATCAAGTCCAGGTGTTGTCACGAACATCACCGAATCACCCGCCCGGCGGCATTTTTCATGAAATCAGGAAACTACAGAATCGGCTCATTTCCATCTGGTAGACCGCGAGAACCGTTGTGGCTATGATGGCCCCGAACCGTGAGCCGCGAACGCCGTCGACGTTGTTCGTGCGAGTTCGAAGGAAGTGAAATCGAGCACATGCGTCTCGTCCACTTGCGCGGCACAGCCGGGGCGAATCTACGAAATCAAAGTGGCGACATCACTCGGACGAAACTATGAAGATACACGAATATCAGGCGAAACAGTTGTTGGCCGCCGCGGGCGTGCCGGTTCCAAAGGGACTTGTCGCGAAGACACCCGACGCGGCAGCGGCCGCGTTTAGCGAATTGGGCGGCGAATTGGCCGTTGTCAAATCGCAGATTCACGCTGGTGGCCGCGGTAAGGGTCGCTTCAAGGAACAGCCCGATCAACCCGGCGTCGTGCTGGTTCGCTCGGCCGATGAAGCCCGCGCCAATGCCGAGCGGATGCTGGGCAACACGCTGGAAACCATTCAAACCGGCGAGGAAGGAAAGACCGTCAGCACGCTGTTCGTCGAAGCCGGCTTGAACATCGCGCGCGAGTTGTACCTGGGCATCGTCATCGACCGCGAATCGGGCAACCCGGTCCTGATGGTCTCATCGGAAGGGGGCATGGAAATTGAAGTCGTGGCCGCTGAGACGCCCGAGAAGATTTTCCGCGAACCAGTCGACCCCGGTTTCGGCCTGCAAACGTTTCAGGCGGTCAACCTTGCATATCGGCTCGGGCTGGACGGGCCGGCGGTGAAGAGCGCCCGTGGTTTCCTAACCAAAATGTGTCGATTCTTCCTCGACAGCGATTGCAGCATGGCGGAAATCAACCCGCTGGTGGTCACCACTGACGGCGAGTTGATCGCGCTGGATGCCAAGGTTTCGTTCGACGAGAACGCGATGTTTCGTCACAAGAACTTCGCCGAACTCCGCGACCTCAGTGAAGAAGACGCGGCCGAGGTCCAAGCCGGCGACGCGGGGCTCAGCTACGTCAAGCTCGAAGGAAACATCGGATGTCTGGTCAACGGTGCCGGGTTGGCGATGAGCACGATGGACCTCATCAAGCTGCACGGTGGTGAACCGGCGAACTTTCTCGACGTCGGCGGCGGAGCGAACGTCGAACAAGTGACCGAAGCATTTCGCATCATTTTGGCGGACGAGAACGTCAAGGCGGTGCTGGTCAACATTTTCGGCGGCATCATGAAATGCGACACGATCGTAACCGCTCTGATCGAAGCTTACGAGAAAGTTGGCTTCAACGTGCCGCTGGTCGTTCGTCTCGAAGGAACCAACGTCGAGATCGCACGCAAGATGTTAGCCGAGAGTGGCCGCGACATCATTGCCGCCACCGACTTGACCGACGCGGCTCAAAAAGTCGTTGCCACACTAGGGGCATAATGCGGCCGTGCGTCCAGCAACACTCGTTAAAAACTTTTACATTCGAACTCGAGACTGAATAGACCGCCATGAGCATTCTCGTCGACAAGAACACCCGTGTCATCTGTCAGGGGATTACGGGCAAAGCTGGGCTATTCCACAGCCAACAATGCCGGGAATATGGAACCCCATTGGTCGGTGGTGTGACGCCGGGCAAGGGGGGAACAGAAATCGACGGCTTCCCCGTCTTCAATACGGTGGAAGAGGCGATGGGCAAGACGGGCGCCAACACGTCGCTGATTTTCGTGCCGCCGCCGTTTTGTGCCGATGCGATTATGGAAGCCGCCGATGCGGGCATCGAGCTAATCGTCGCGATTACCGAAGGCGTTCCCGTGCTCGACATGGTCCGCGTACAGCGATTCCTCCGCGCATCGAACAGTCGCCTCATCGGGCCAAACTGTCCCGGTATCATTACGCCCGGCATCGCCAAAATCGGAATTATGCCGGGTTACATTCACACACCGGGCAGCGTGGGACTGATCAGCAAGAGCGGCACGCTCACGTACGAAGCGGCTTGGCAACTTGGAAACGTGGGGCTTGGCCAGTCGACGGCGATCGGAATCGGCGGCGACCCAATCATCGGCACGACGTTCATCGATTTGTTGGAACTCTTTGAGAACGATCCGAGTACCGACTCAATTCTGATGATCGGCGAAATCGGTGGCAACGCCGAGCAACAAGCGGCCGAGTACATTAAGCAGCACGTCAAAAAACCAGTGGCCGCCTTCATTGCCGGCATGACGGCTCCTCCCGGCAAACGTATGGGGCACGCCGGCGCCATCATCTCTGGTGGCGGAGGGACCGCTGCTGAAAAAATCGAGGCGCTGCGGGACGCCGGCGTCGAGGTGGCCGAGAGCCCAGCGGACATGGGAGCCGCCGTCGAGCGGAAGATCGCCCGCAGGTAGGGGCGACGACCTCGAGCGGCCGCGCGACTTCTACGTTGTGCCGCGCCCTCTCTGTCTGGGAGCGGGATGCGTACATCATGCTGCTCCCTCTCCCTCCGGGAGAGGGCTGGGGTGAG
>Ga0315336_1001207_pt1 | contig 53880 bp, 47 predicted proteins | sample ASW5metaG_FD_204512 | JGI IMG/M metagenome (GOLD analysis project Ga0315336, IMG submission 204512) | Ammonia-oxidizing marine archaeal communities from Monterey Bay, California, United States - ASW #5 | ecosystem: Environmental > Aquatic > Marine > Intertidal zone | place: USA: California...
TGGATACGATCGGCAGAAAAATCGTCTACATGGGTCCCGCCGGCTCCGGAAATACGATCAAGCTCATTAACAACCTGATGATGTTCGTGAACTACGTCGGCGCCTGCGAAGGCGCGGCCATGGCGGCCCGGGCCGGAATTGATCTGCGACTCCTGCTCGACGTGATTCCGCCGAGTATGGGTCAAAGCCGAATCTTCGAAAACACGCTCGCTACGTTCCTGGACGGGAAGACGTTCGGGGGGACCACCGATCTGGCGGTCAAGGACATGCGAATGGCGGCCGAATTGGCGGAAGATCTGGGCGTCCCCGCCAACGTCGGCTCGCTGGTCCGCGATATCTTTATCCGGTTTCGCGATGAAACGGACCGGGGACAAGAGGACTACACGGAATTGATACAGGATTACCTGAAACGCTCGGGGGCGGCATGGAACTTGGACTGAAAGGCAAGCGCGCGATTGTCACCGGCAGCAACCGCGGCATCGGCCGATGTTGCGCGCTGGCGCTGGCGCGGGAAGGGGTCCGGGTCTGCGTCTCGGCCCGGACCCGGGACCTGCTGGACCGGACTGTGAAGGAGATCCATGCCGCGGGCGGAGAAGGGCATGCCGTCGCGACCGACCTGGGTACGCCGGAAGGGTGTGAGCAGGTGGTGGACGAGACGGTGGCCCGGTTTGGTGGCGTCGATATCCTGGTCAACAACGTCGGCGCCGCGCAAGGCGGCGACATCCTGGCCCTGCCCTCGGAGCAGATTGACGAAGCGCTGGGCCTGAAAACCTACAGCTATCTTCGGATGGCGCAACGGGTGATTCCGCACATGCAGAAGAATCAATGGGGCCGGATCGTCAATATCGCGGGGGGCGCGGGTAGCAGTCCCGATCGGATGAATATCCCCTTGAGTGTCGCCAACGTCGCCATTCTGAACATGACCCGCGCGCTGTCTGACGCGGTTTCAGGGGACAGCATCCTCGTCAACGCCATCTGTCCGGGACTGACCAACACCGAACGGGCGCGCAGCATTCAGCAGGCGCGGGCCGACGCGGAAGGCCGGGACGTGGATGATCTGCTCCAGGAGATGGGCGGCAAATTGCCGGCCGGACGAATTGCCGAGCCGGAGGAAATCGCCCATGTGGTGGCTTTTCTGGCATCGGAGTCGTGTTCCTATCTGTTCGGCAGCTCCATATACATGGATGGCGGTGGAAGACGAAGCACGCCGTAGGAGCAACCGGATGAACGTGTATCCCCTGATCCATCGAGTCATGTAGCAGGTGCGGAGCGAAGAGCATCTCTGCGGATTCTCACTCCGTTGTCGGGAACTTTCTCGGGTTCCAAATTCGGACGGACGACGGGGGTTCCCGACGAGGTTCCCGATATTCGGCGCTTACGCGGATTCCCATGTCGTCAGCATCTCGCGGAGAGAATCACATTGCCGGAAATGAAGACATTAATATTCCGCATTCAAATCAACAGATCAATGGTACATATTGACATGGAAGAAAACGAGCCGGTTCATGATCGTGAACTTCGTCGCGAGCATTGTCGAAATTCGGGCTCGACGAAGTTCGCGACAAAGGCAATTTGCACGGACTCTCAAACAAGGCTTCAGGGTGTAAGCTATTGACTGCCAGTATGTTGCCCCTCCAGAAACCCGAAACCTGAACCCTCAAACAACCAAGAAACTAAATCCTCAGGAAAATCCTGTTGACGATAATAGAAAAATTAATTTACCGTGCAGAAATTAACAGATCAATGTTACAACTGATTTGCGGAGGCACTGCAGGCGGTCCAAAGTAAAAAAGAAGGCGAAACGGGAGATTGAACAAGATGAGACATAAAGCATTTGCGACATGGGGAATTTCTTTTTTGGCCGGTTCTCTACTGGCGGTGAGACCTTACGCCCAAGTCGATGTATCCAACGGCATCGGCCCGACACCCCACGGCATCATGGCATCCTACTGGCACGGGCAAACGTTTACGCCGACCCAGCCCGTTTTGACCGCCGTGGAAATTGCGGGGAACGGCATTGATCACCCCTGGAGTGGTGGGCTCGTCCCGGGCACGGAGATCACCGCGACGGTCTACCAATCATTCGGGTTCGCCGGAATCAACCTCAGCCTCGGCCCTGTGATTGCCAGTGCGACCCGCACCATTCCCATGGCACTGGGAGCCAATGCAGCACAATGGAACGGCCGATTCGAATTGGGCTCAGTCGACGTCAGCGCGTATGTCGGCCTACCGGAGGACAATTCACTGGCGGTCACCTTTACCACCGAGGCCGGCTTCGCGGGTGAAGAAACAGTCTGGCTTACCGAAGGCAATGCATATGTCGATGGGAAGGGAGTTCAGAGCAACAACGGCGGTTCGACCTGGACCTGGGATCTGCTGGGTCCGACCCGGGATCTGTCCTTTCGCACCTACCACACCACCAGCACCAGCACCGTCCTTTCGGTCACCAACGTCGTGGTGGAGGATACGGTCGCGCTCCAGTTCCTGAGCAGCTCGAACGTGAACTACGAACTGGAGAGCACGACGAATCCGGTCAGCCAACCCTGGAATTCGGCGGGATGGCAGGTCGTCGGCAATGGCGGGCCGATGTTGATGTACGACCCGACCGGATTCGATTCCAATAAATCATATCGCGTGCGGGAAGCAAACTAGAGGCCATGCCCCGAATGAGCGTGAGTAACATCGATATCCTGGACTCGCGGGACCTGTTTCTTCAGGTCAAGGATTCCATCGTCGAGTACCTGAAGGAGAGCGATCTCCCGCCGGACAGGCAATTGCCGACGAATCGCGAATTTGGTCGGATGTTCAACGTATCGGCGCTAACCGTGCAGCGCGCAATGGGTGCGCTGGCAAAGGAGAAGATTGTCTATTCGCGTCGAGGTCGAGGCACGTTCGTGCTCAACCCGAATCCCGATACCCAGACCTCGAATTCGCGTACTTCCCTGATTGCTTGCGTGATTCCATCCATTCAAGACAACACGGTGGCGGCCACTATTTTCGCGCTGGATGACGTTGTTTTCGACCATGGCGGGGAACATCTCATCGTCTCGAATACCCAGTTTGACCCGGACCGCGAACTACGGTTGCTTGATTCCCTGCTGGACCGGGGTATCGATGCCCTCGTGTATCAGCCCGAGGCACCGTTGAAGCGGCAGCCGGAGCAGATCCGGGCCATTGACGAGCGGCTCCAGCGATTCCTGGCACAAGGGGTTCCGGTCGTCGTGCTCGATGAATTCGGCATGACCGGGCGATACGACACGATCGTTCCGGATGAAACCGAGGCGTGTAAACTGGCAGTCCACCATCTCCTGGATTGCGGTCACCGGCGTCTCCTGTTTTTCGGGCATACCGGGATCTTCGACACCAAGGTCGAGGCCGTTCGGCAAATCGTCGGAAAAGCGGGTGTTCCCTGGGACCACTATCGTGTCGTTGCCCACAACCAGTACGAGATCGAATCGAATCCGGCCGGACTCAAGGAAATCCTGGACGAAGGCTGGTTGTTTACCGGCGTGGTTGCCGCATCCGATCATTTTGCCTTGGTCTGCCACCGATTCCTGGCCCAACAGGGCATCCAGTGTCCCAGGGATGTTTCCATTGTCGGGTCGGACAACCTGGAAGCCGTTCGACCCCTCGACATCCCGCTGACTACGGTTTGGTGCGATCCGGGAGAAACCGCCTCGCACGTACAAAAGCAGCTCATCGCCCGCCTGGCGGAGAAATGCGACCTGCGGGCGTCCGAGCCGTTACGCCTCTTGCTGGAACCCAGCCTGGTTGTGCGTGGATCCACGTCTGCGCCCAGGTCTGAATCGTGAACAGACTCCGAACATGGAGGCGCGATTAGGAAGAGTAGATTCGTTGTTGTTTGAGAATTTTGTACGCATAACGGAAACGTACAGAACAGGAAGATTAAACCTCGGAGAAAGAACCAGAAAGCAGGAGCAACAAAATGACAGGAATAAGAAAGAAGTTTACAAAGCGGGTAGCGATCGCCGGAATGCTGGGTGCCCTGGCGTTTACGTACGCGAACGCGGACGTCATCGACCAGACCAACGGACCGGGGTCGACGCCCCACGGCATCATGGCATCCTATTGGCACGGACAGACGTTCACACCGACGTTCGACTTCCTGACCGCGGTGGAAATCTGGGGCAATGGAGCGGATCATCCCTGGAGCGGAGGCATCACTCCGGGCACGGAGATGACCGCCACGATCTACGAGGCAAACGGATTCTCCGGAGTCAATCTCGTCCTCGGCGCCCAACTCGGGAGCGCAACGCGTACCATGCCCACGGCGCCTCCGGGAGCCGGTCAGCAGTGGAACGGCCGCTTCGAACTGGGCGCGATTGACGTCAGTTCTCGCGTCGGCGCGTCATTGGACAACGGGCTGGCTGTGCTCTTTAGTGCCGAACCCGGCTTCACGGGCGAGGAAACGGTCTGGCTGACGGAGTTTAATGCCTACGCGGGCGGCACGGGAGTCCAGAGCAACAACGGCGGCGCCACCTGGACGTGGGACCTGCTTGGCCCAACCCGGGACATCTCGTTCCGGACCTACGGCGACACCGTTCCTGAACCCGGCGTGTTCGCACTGCTGGTGTGCGGGGCGCTGTTGCTGAAGGTGCGCAGACGCCGGGTCTTGTAAGGGGCCGGCTGTCTTTGGTAAGATCGTGCGCGCGCAGGATCAGCGCGTGCCAACATGCTTGTTGGCGCTACTGCGCCACCGGTGGGGAATACACCATCTGGTCGTCGTAAGTCGACGGCGCCAGGTGGTGCCTGCTCGCTTTGAGATTCGGATATTGGACGATCGAGAAACCACATTGGATCCTCGCCACGCGGCCCGCAGCGGATTCACGCTGATCGAGCTGCTGGTCGTTATTGCCATCATCGCGGTGCTTGCCGCGATTCTACTGCCCTCCCTGCGTCGTGCCCGGGAGGCCGGGATCAGTTCCGTCTGCAAATCGGCCGAACACCAGTTCGGCGTCGCCATGGCAATGTATGGCACGGACCACGATAATCGATTGGTGCCCGCCAGCCTGGGTTCTGACCGGGCCTTCGACGTGCTGCTCGATCCATATCTCAATACCCTCCCACCGGCGGGAAACACCGAGGCAAAAACGGGCGGCCTGTGGACGTGCCCGGCGGACTATCTTAAACCCAATCGAAGCTATGTGCAGCACCAACGCCGTTCCTACGGAATGAATTGGTACCTGACGGATGTCTGGTACTGGTGGAATCACGAGGCCACCGCCCAGTTCGATGAACTCCCCCATCGCGTGGTGGTGCTGGGCGAATCCTGGGAGGCGGTCATCGGAACCCGGTCGGAACTCGGGGCCGCGCAGACCTGGTACTTTCCATCCGCCAATGCCGTCTTCCGCCACGCTGGGAATTTGTTTGGGCTCTATCATTTCCTGGAGGGCGGCAATTATCTATTCTCGGACGGCTCGGTGGAATACTACCTACCCGAGGATATTCAATTCCGAAAAGATCTGACCGCGCCAACGCGAGAGAACGGGTGGCTGTATCGGTATCCCTACTAGTGCACCATTCACAAGACAACCGTACATCTCCCAAGGTACCCCTGCGCATTGAGAACGAACCCGATGCCACTCGCATTGGCATGCCGGGAGTCCCGATGCTGCGCATCGCATCGGGCATCGATCACGATCCTCTTCCGGAGGCCGCGGTCACGGGCTCTCACGTCTACAGCCCGAATGAAAAAATCACCAAATTGCGGCCTGAACATTCTCATGTCCAACAGGCGCTGGGCTTCCGGATGGTCCAGATTGCCGCTGGGCCCCACTTCAACGAAGACATCGGGCGGGACGGCAGCGGCGATTGGGGACCACTGGACGCCAATCTGCGCATGATCGCCGAGCAGGGCTCCGAGGTCCTGCTGGTCTCCGGATTCTATTGGATGCCCCCCTGGATGGAGGAGGATGAGAACATCGTCGCGCTTCGATGTCTGCGGCACAACCGGGCTGCCCCCATTTTGAGCCTCTGGAGTTCCTTCACTTTGGAGTGGATTGACCGGTGCGTCGGGGCGTTGGCTAAACACCTGGAACACTCGCCGGCGAAAATCGCCGCCCTGGGCGCTATGATCTGTGGTGATTTCGGAGAAGCGATCTTTCCCGCCGGCATGGTGAACGTCCTGCCCGGCGAGACACCGAGGATCGGCGAGCGGGAAGTTCATTCGCATTCGGATTTCTGGTGCAATGACGCCGCCGCCCGCGAGTCCTACGCCGGGTTTCTACGTAATGGGCCGCATGCAGAATTGCCGAATGCTTCCGACCCCGACCTCTTCCCGGCACCGGCGAAGGAAGAAGAAGCGGCCGCCAGGTGGCTTGGTTTCCTCGATTGGTATCACGGCAGCATGACGCGCTTCGCAGGGGACGTGCTGTCGATCTATCGGAAGCATTTCCCGGATCCGGAACTCGTGATCTGGCTGGGAGGTGGCGTGGAGCCGCATGCGCACGGTCAGGACAACAGCGGGTTGCCGAAAGCGGTCAAGCGGGTGCGCGGCACAATCCGCGGGACGGCATCCGGCTCGCAGCTGCTCCATCGAGCACTTGAGGATCCCTCCCAGACGCTCGCCTGGGCGTTTCAACGCAACCACCCCATCGTGCGCCGGGTCTCGACCGCCTGCAAGTTCTACGGTACGCCCTACTGGCTCGAGCCCCCCTACCCTCCGGGAATGAACGAAGAGGGAATCGTCGCCCGCGTTTTCGAAGCGGCAGGCTGCGGCGCGGAGGCTTTCTTCGAGTGGACGCGGACGTTGGAACGGCACGGCTCCGCATACGAGCAGGCGGCGCAGTTCCTGGTCACCGCACGCCCCCGCATCGACGTGGCGGTCTATTTCCCACAGGCCGCCCATCGTCTCCGGCCCGATTCGACTCTGCCGCAGAGGTACTGGGACGGCGCGGCCCACCTCCGCGCCGTGACGGACTTCGATGTCGTCGACGACCGCCTGATTCGAGATGGCGTCCTGGAGAATTACGCCATCCTGGTGCTGGTGGAAGCGGACCACATCGCCCCGGATGTAAGGGAGCGCCTGTCGGGTTGGATTCGCGAAGGGGGCGTCCTCGTCGTGGAGGAGACCACGGGCCAGGAGAGTTTCTCCGAAACATCAGACAGGGTTTTCAAGGTGGAACAAAGCGACGGCACATTTCCGGCGTTCGCCACTGTTGTGCATGATCAACTCCTGCATGCGCCGCCCGGAACGATGGAAGCGGGAAGAATCGCAGCAGGATGGATGGCTTGCAGCGGATCCATTTTTGCCACGGTATTTGATAAAGGCGTTCTACTGGCGAATCTCTCAAGCCGGACGGTCGATGCTCAATACGAAAGTCAGAGCCGGTCCCTCGCGCCGATCTCTATAGAATTCGTCCCGTTCTGAACCGGCAGTGGAAGCGGGTTCCCTCTTCAGCGGCATTCCGCGCGTACAAGAAGTGATAAATCCTAGGCATGATTCATCCGGCACAAAAGTCAGACTTCGTAGTTTACGATCAGCCGGGATGGGGTAGCTTCACGTATAATTTTCCCATTGCCGGTGGTATTCGGAAAAGGTCGGACGGACGGTTGGTTCTTCAATTCGAAACGGCGGATGAAATCTGCTGCAACGACGACTTTTACTACGCCCACTACCATCGGGTCGTAATGGATTCGCGCGATGAAGGAGGTTCATGGAAAGAAATCCAGCCGAAATGGGCCCACGACATCCCGCTCCAACTTCCCGACGGAACGCTGCTCGAAGTCGTCGAATCCCGTCGTCTCCGGTCCTCTCGAGAGAATCTTGCACACTTCAAACGGGTCGGGTTGGAACATCTCTGGCACGAAGATTGCCACGTATGCTGGGATTTGTGGCCGGAGTCCATGGTGGATGAACTGAGACGCAAAGGGCTGAACGTCTGGACGCGGCAAGGTGATTGCATTCCACCCGGCGTCGTGGCCACGGCGCCTCCCACGCCCCTGGTCATGCGCCGGTCATTCGACAGCGGCGTGACATGGCAGCAACAAACCCTCGCTCTTCCCGAGATTCAGCGGTTCGCTCATTTCGGCACGTGCTTCTCCGGCGGAGTCGTCATGTCCGACGGCGTGGTCCTCCTTCCATTCTACGGGCTGGACAAACGGTCGGTCCGACCCGGGGAATTCACGTTTGAAGCGATGGACGTGTGCGTGCTGCGATCCGACGATCGCGGCGATCGTTGGCAAGTGGCCACGATTGCCCAGGGGGGGGCGGGCGATTGGTTTAGCGAGACTTGCCTGGCATCTCTTCCCACGGGTCGTGTCGTCGCGATGATTCGTGCCGGCGAAATCTACTGCTCCGCTTCCGATGACGGCGGCAGCACATGGGCGACGCCCCAACCCACAGGCATTTACGGGGAGCCGCTGCACCTCACCTGCCTGGCAAGCGGCAACCTTCTTTGTACGTACGCTCATCGAAAAGCGCCGGGCGGTATCCGCGCCACATTGAGCAGGGACAACGGCGTAACCTGGAATGCCGGGGGGGAAGTGATCCTTCGGGACGATGCGCCGGCCTCCGACTACATCGGCGGGCCATGCAGTGTTCAATTGAGTGACGAATCCATCCTCTCTGTTTATAACCTCGTTGGAGATCCGATACTCGGCGACGGTCGTCATCATTGCTATATCGCGGCCAGTCGATATACCGAGTCGTTTCTCCTGGGTTGAGTTTTTCCCGACATGAAGAAGAATGCCATATTGAAAACGTATATCGCCATGGCGGTAGTCGTACCTGCTGCAATCACTGCACAAGTCTTGCCGAAAACTGAACCAAACGACACAAAACCATTCAGTATCATAGTGCTGCCGGATACTCAGTTGTATGCCTTGAATCATCCAAAGATCTTTTTCCGGCAGACGGAGTGGATAAAACAGCAAAAGGAGGCGCTGAATATCGTCGGCGTGATTCATGAAGGTGACGTTACTCACAACAATACGGAAGAGGAGTGGAAGATCGCCGACCAGGCCATGAGCACACTGGACGGTGTGGTTCCCTATTGCGTGGTGGTGGGTAACCATGATGGTGGAACGGCCCCAAACAGGGACGGGACCGCTTTATTCAACAGATACTTCGGTCCCCAGCGTTTCTTGAAGAAACCATGGTACGGCGCCCATTTTGGCCGGGGGAACGAGAATGCCTATTACTACATCCATGCGGCCGGCATGAAACTGTTGATCGTGTGCTTGGAATTCGGGCCGAGAGACGAAGTTCTGGAGTGGGCAAACGAGGTCGTGGCAAAGCATAAATACCACAGGACAATCGTAGTCACTCATGTGTATACTGACTGGAATGACACCAGAATTGGCGAAGGAAACAGCGAGATTCCGCGCTATGATGGATATAACGCCAACCATGCCGATGACATGTGGGACAAGTTCGTCAAAAAGCACGAAAGCATATTTGTGGTGTTGAGTGGACACATTCTCAATGACGGACTTGGGCGACTTACGAGCGTCGGCGACAAGGGAAACAAGGTGCACCAGATCCTGGCGAACTATCAAATGAAGGAGAACGGCGGAAATGGCTGGCTGAGAATCATGAAGTTTTTGCCCGCAAAGGATAAGATCATCGTCACGACCTATTCTCCCGTGCTGCAACGATACGCAAACGACGCTCAAAACCGGTTTGAAGTGGACTATTTGATGAGCCGGCATCGTCCTTCGACTGCCGGACCACCGGATGTGCCTGACAGGGATTAGCCCCCGCCGCTCCGGCGTTCAGTTGACTTTCCGAATCCGGTAGTACTTGCCCGCCGAATCCGCGGTATCGTCGAAGGCATACATGACCAGACCGTTGCCGAGAATGGACCATTCCCGGGAATTCCAGGAGTCAGTTGCGACGTCCTCGGTGTATTCCAGCATGTAAACCGCGCCTTGATCGGTCGGAAAAGCCATGGAAATCACATCCTTCATGGGCACCTCTATTATGCCGTCGCTGGCATCGATGAAATCGTAAATTGCGAAATAAGCCGCACGCGGACTACCGTCGGGATTGAAGATTCCGTACTCGTCGGTTTGCGCGTGATAGAGCAGTAGCTTGTCGATCCAGTTGCGGTCCGGGTCACCCGTGAGCCAGTCGTTGAACAGGCCCGTATAATTATCCGCGATCTGTTGCTCGCTGAGGTCGGTCGTGCGCCACCCGAACTCGGTCAGCCAGACGCCCCCCGACCAGCCCAACTCCTCGAGGACCTCGCGCAGGGACGGGTGGACGCCGAGAAAGCCCCAGAGATCGGGTTGGTCGCCGAAGGCCGTGTCGGCGTCGAGCTGTCGTGTAATGGTCGTGTGATCCGCGGCCAGCGGTCTCGGGTATGTGTGGTGAGAGAGAATGTCGATCCTGTCCCCGGCCTGGGTGAAGATATCCAGAAGCCACTCGTAGAAGACACGTCCCGAGCTGACGAAGTGGGCCAGCTCCGGTCCGACAACCCGGGCGTCCGGATCGGCCGCATGGATCGCGTCCGCCGCCGGCTTGACGATCACGTCGATGAATTGCTGTCGCGTGCCGGTCCAGAAGCCCGTCGTGTTGGGCTCGTTCCAGATACCCCAATACCGGATGTCGTCGCGGTATCGCGTTACCACGGTCGTGACGGCCGCGGTCCAGTCCCCGACGTCGTCAGGCACCCACCCCATGCCGCTGTCGCGAATCAGATCGAGCCTGGCGTCATCCGTCAGCTGATGAATGTCGATGCCGATCCGGTCCCGGACGGGGCCCTGGTCATCCGCGCCAACGTGACACGGGATTGCCGCAACGACGGCCAGCGCCGCAGCCTGCCGAATCCCCAGGGATTGTCCTTTTTTACGCATGACGAATCAGTCGTTGTGAGACCTCTAATCGCGAGGTCGCTATCTTGTGGACACCGATGAAAATCTACTTAGTATGATGCCATGAGTTAACCCAGTTCGTAACCGCCCGGTTCGGCAACAGAGGCTTGATCTCTCCGCCAGCAACGACTACGAATCTCTTACATGGAAGTGAACGTATCAGACATCTTCGACGGCATCCTGGCTCACACATTGATTCATGTGACTGAGAAGTATGGAGAACCCGCCGCACATCGTCTTTCGTGCGCGCCGGTTGAAAAGTGCGGCGGGTGGCAGTCGAAAACCGCGGAACCCTGTTACTGGTTAACCTCACGTTCATTGCGTGGTGTAAACGGCCCGGCCGCCCAGAGGGAGAAACCCTCTGCGGTGGGAGCAATCGGGGGGCCTGACAAGTGTGGGAGCCTGAACATAACGGAATGACTGCAGTCCCGAGAAATTGTACGTCGCTGAAGTTGCTATAGCGGCGGTAGGTTTCGCGTGCCGAACTTCTAGCGCTTAGGACGTGCGCAAAAATAACTTCACAATTATTGCAGGTTCAATGATGTAGTTCCATTCGGGATTGACGCGAGCTTGTTTGATCTGGATTTGTTGCATTTGGTCTGAAACGCGAATTCCCTTCTGGTATTTTTTACGGCTGATTCGTGCTCGAACCCCCAAGTCGGTGCCGGTTCGGGTGGTGCGGATGAATTTGAGAATTGTTTCGTAACTCTCCAAAGGCTGTGCGGCCCAATTCGCCGAGATGTGGGAGAAGAGGCGGCGCTCGATGGGATTCCACCTGGAAGCTCCGGGCGGAAAATGGCAGACGCGTACCTTGATGCCGACCCGGTTGCAAAACTGCTCCTGGAGCTGCTGCTTCCAGAGGCGGGTGCGATACCCGTTGCTGCCCCCGCCATCGGCGACGATGAGGATTTCCTCAGCGTGAGGATAGCGCTGGCGGCCGATGTAGTGAAACTGCCGATCGCGACGTTGCGGATCGGGCGCTTTACCCGTGGGCGTTTCAATGTTCTTACGATTCTTTCGCAGCGAGTAGCCCTGCGCTTTGAGTAAACGGCCCACCGTGCCGGCAGAGACCTTGATACCCATTCGGGTCAGGTGCCGGGCGATACGATAAGTGCTTTTGCGACTCCATTTAATGCCGCTGACCGGATCCCCGGCGGTGGTCTCTTTCATGATTTCCTGGAGGTGCGAGAAGATTTCGGGCGTTTTTTTTCCCGAGGGGCGACCCGCGCCCACGCGGCGCACCCCCTCGAGAGGCTCGGTGCTCTCCATCAATTCCTCCCGGCCACGTGCGACGGTATGGCGATCCATGCCGAAGATCCCGGCAATGTGTTCATCGCCCCCGACACCGACTTTAAGCGATTCGAGTCCTGCGTACAACCGCCGCTGCCGCTCATTGAGTCCGGCCAGGAACAGCAGGATCTCTGCCTTGGCTTCTTCCACGGCCAACTCCGGATTGGCCACCAGAAGCCGTGGCGAGGTGAGCCGTTGCCGACGCATTCGCCGCTGTTTGGCTTGCTCACGCCGGTTGATCCCGAAGTAGACATAGCTGCCTTCAAAGAGTTCTCGCCCCAGTCGATCTCGCCGAAACAGTTCAACCAGTGTGTGTTTGGTTTCCACGTGGAGCGCTTCGGTCAGTTCAGCGGCACTGTAGCCTGCCTCGCTTCGCTTCACAAAGGCCTCGGCAGTGTCCAGCAAGTTTCCGAAACAGGAGAACCAGACCTCCCGCCGCGACCTACCAGGTCGACCTCGCCAGGATCAGTTTCAAAGGAGCATCGGACACCTTGCGTCAATAGGCCGAAGCGCTCAACGCCGCCGGCAACAACAAGCGGCAGTTCTACCGGCTCAAAGCTCAACTCCTGGCTCTGCTCGCAGAGGATCTCCTCCCGCATCGACCTGATCGCAGCGAGCCACGGGCGAAAAAACGTAGACCGAAAAACTACCAGTTGCTCACTAAACCATGACACGAAATGTGCGTCGCGGACTCACGGAAATACAAATGAACAACCGTCCTAAACCCGCCTTAAGTCAGCGCCATTCCACACTGATCACCTTTAATGAATGAACCCTTTTAACCCCTTTACCTTTTACGAGATCTTGCAGGGTAAGCCGCCGTCCACCACCAGGTTTGCGCCGGTGATATAGCGAGCCTCGTCACTGACCAGGAACAATGCGGCATAGGCAACATCCCAGGCGTCGCCCATTCTCTTCATCGGGCACGCCTCGTTCCTCAGCCTGATCATCTCTTCGACTTCGATATCTCCATAGCCGCGGGTTACCGATTCCTCGATCATCGGCGTGTGAGTCAACCCTGGGCGGGATGTTGAATCACTATTACGTCGAGCATGCTGCCTGAAACCAGCCCCCGCCCCGTGGCCTGCTCCAGAATCCCCGACGAAGCATGCCTGCGTGGGTCTTCCTTGGACAACGAGGTCGTCTTGGTGGCGAAACCGTCTGCTCGTCGCGGTGCAAGCGGATGAGTTTCCGACCGGTTCCCCATCATCTGACCCTGGAAATACTGGCAACCGTACCCGGATGGATACTTACACCTTACAGGAGGGCTGATAGTGGCCATTCCGGAGCTGTGGAGGGTCCAGGGGCCGGATTCGACCTTCACAATTGGCCGAGGATTGATTTTCTCGGTCCAGTCCATACAGAGTACCTCCCGAAATGGGGTTTCGGGATTCGGCCTGAGATCTTTACAATCAGATCGAGACTGACGAATTCCGGGATCTTTCCATCCCCGGGCGTGCGATGCCACGTATGCCACGGAACTGGACCGTTACTTCCGCCTCGATCTCCCGGCCTCTCCCAGGCTACTTTTTCAGCATGAACGCCGCCATCAACGCCAGAATCGTCGCGCTTCGCACTTTCGGGCGAATAGCGATTTCCTATCAGCACGCACAGACGATCCGGGCCACCCACTGCGAGAGGTCAAAAGTGTCCGGATATGCCGTCATCCTCGGCGTTCTGACAATGTCGCTGCTTTCCATGGGGATCTGTCTGGCATCCGATCCGTCCAGCACCTCAAGACCATCTGTGCCCCGCGGCTTCGCGTGCCTCGGCACCGCTTTGCCCGATGAGGTGTACACCGCTCCGATCCCCGCGGGCTGGGTGGAGAGGACGATGGCGGAGGTGGATCCCGCGGTGGCGCGCACCATCAACACGGTGATGCCCGACCTCACCGCCGCCGACCGGCGCAGGGGCTATGTGCTCTTCGTGAAGAACTGGGGGGACCAGGTCATTCCCCAAACCGCCCCCCTGGCCGCCGAGATGAAGGACTCGATCCGGACCTTCGCGAGCCTCGGGGAGTACGTGGCCGCCAGTTTCTCCGTGCGAGCCCTGCGCCCCTTGAGACAGGTGCGCGTGACGGTCGCAGACCTCGTCGACAGAGCAGGACACCGGATGGGCAGCGAGAACGTGGACGTACGTGTCGTTCGCTGTCTGCCTACGAAGGTTTGGAGCAAGAAGGAGTATGTGATTAGGCCGAGAATCCTGGAGAAGCGCGATGCCATGGACATCGCCGAGGGTAGGACTCAGCAGTTCTGGCTGACGGTCTACGTGTCCGCCTCAGCGGTGCCCGGCACGTACGCCGCCCGGATCTCCGTCGAACCGCAGGATGACGAGGCGGGTTCACTGACGCTGGATCTGGAGGTGTTGCCCATTCACCTGGAGCCGTCACCCGCGCGGCATTACATGTACGCCTACATGTTCTGCCGCCCGCTGGAACACGAGATCGTTCTGAAAAACCTGGTGAACATGCGGGAGCACGGTATGACAGGCGGCTACTTCGCGACGGGCTACTCGCCGAAGTTGAAGCGGGAGGACGGGCGTATCGTCGTCGACATCGAGGCCCTGAAGGGCCTGCTCGAGGTGTGCCGAGATGTCGGCCTCATCGATCCGTTCATCTACAGCCCGGTGGTCGGAGCGGACGACTGGGGAGACGAAGGGTTCGGCGAGATCCTGAGGGAAATCGTCAGGCAGGTGAAGGAGGCCGGCCTGCCGGTTCCGACGCTGACATTCGGGGATGAAGACGACGTAAGCCCTGCCAGGACAGAGAACACCACCCGCCACCTTCGGCTCATCAAGAAGAATCTGCCGAGCATACGAATATACGCAAACGTAGTCGCTCCATCGAGCGCAAACGTGTTCGATCCGTGGGTCGACTTCCGCGCGTTCTCCAGCTATGCCGATGAGACCTCCATGGCGGCCATGGCTCGAAAGCCCGGCGAGGAGTTCTGGATGTACAGCGGGCCGAGCGGCTACGGCATGATGCCGGTGGAGGACCGCCTCTACCGCGGCCTCTACGCACACCGAATGAATCTCAAGGGTGTGGGCGAATGGGTCTACCAAATTCCAGCTGGCATGAAGGCGGAGCCGGATGATCCCTGGCGGGACTTCACCGAGCGCGGGCCGCACGGCAACAACTGGGACTACTGCCTGCCCGCGCCGGACGGCCCGCTACCCACCCCGGGCTGGGAGGGCTACCGCGAGGGGATCAATGACGGGCGCTACATCGCCACGCTGGAGAGCGCGATGGCGTCGGCCGAGCGGTCCGGCGATAACGCCACCCGCGAGGTGGCACGTTTGGCCAGGGACTGCGTCGACCGGTTCCTCGCCCGGATCGACCTGTCGCCCTCCCAGCCGATCTTCGGCACCCGCCGCGAGGCGGCGAAGCTCACCAACGGCGAGTTGGACGCATTCCGCCGGGACGTTGCCCGATACATCGTCAGCCTGCGGAAAAAAGGGGTCGAGTCTGAACGGAACTGACTTATGGGAGCAGCGGGAGCAGGGGTCACGTCTAAAGATTTAAGTTTTTGAGAATGGCCCGTTGCGCCTTTTTCAGGGCGTTGTCTTTTTGGAGCTTTTTTTCGAAGGACTTCAGCCCGACGCACACCGCAGCGTAATCCTTGCCTCCGATTGCCGCCCCCAATTGGGCAAGAGTCATCCCGCTGTGCGCTCGCGTCACGCGCAATGCCATCCACTTCCCCCAATCTCCGTGCCGACTCAGCCAGATCTCGCGGGGTTCGCCCCGGTACGCTTCGATCGCCTGCACGACTCGTTCAAACCCGACTCGCTCTTTCAGGCGGTTTCGCCGCTCAGTCTCTCGGATCCCTCCGTCGGCCGTGTTCTTGATCTGCTCCACGAACGCTGCACTGCCGATGGCGACCACTTCGCGAAACTGCTCCAGCCTTGACTCGTCAATCCCTTGCCGCAAAATCTGTTGTATCTGGTTTCGGTAGCTTCGAGACCGCTCATTCGCACAACCGGGACAACGGGCAAGCAGATCCGCGGTTGTCAACCAGTCCGGCCGGCTTCGATATCCCGCGTAGGTTCGATATGAACTCCACCGATACTCACGAAGCTTCTTCAGGCGGGCCGTAACCTGGTCTTTGGATGGTGGCGGCAGGATGCCTTGCGACTCCGCCCGGCGTTTCCGCCTGTCCAATCCCAAATCTTCAATCCGAACCGGGTTCAAATGAATGTAGGCGCTCAGTTCCAGCACCCATTGCCCGTCTTCAACCGGGACGCTTTTGAACCGGCCCTGGAAGAGCGGTCCCACCCGGTCGTGCCGAGTATTGAACCAACTGCTGTAAGACAGTCCCAGCCATTGCATCCCCTGGCTCAGATTCGCATCCGGGGTCTGGATCAGGGCGTGGTAATGATTGTCCAGTAGACAATACGCATGCACACGAAATCGAAACCGCTCAACGGTTTCCTCCAACAGGTCGAGAAAATGATAATATGAACGGTTGTCGGAAAAAATATTGCGCCGCTCGATCCCTCGATTCATGCAGTGGTACCATCCATCCGCGACATTGACTCGCAAAGGTCTTGCCATGGTTAATACCGAGCACATTCAGAACTCCAAGCCAAGCAAAACTTAATTCTTTAGACGTGACCCCTATATCATGACCCCTATATCACTATATCAACCGAAAGAGCCAGGCTCTCCGCCCCCGGACGGGATCGTCCGATGCGGCCTTTGGTTTGGAATGACGGTTCTTCAGGGAGATGAGGGTCACTTCATCGCATCGAACACGGCCTTGGAGATCTGGATGTCCTGGACAGCTACGCCGGTGAGATCCGCGACCGTGATCTGGTCGTCCGACGTGCGGCCTTCCGCCCTGCCCGCGATGACGTTGCCGAGCTCCACGATCTGATCATCGGCAATAAGTCCTGCGCGGCGGGCTTGCGAGATCTCCCCGCGTGTCCGGCTCTGTGGAATACTGTCGGCGACAACGACATCGGCCTTGACGAGGATCTGTGAGTCGAGCTCGATCTTTTCCGGCGTGTCGGATCCCAGCGCCGTAATGTGCGTTCCCGGACGGATATCATCCGCCTGCAACAGCGGCTCGTGAGACGGAGTGCACATAACAATCAGTTGGCAGGTGGCCGCGACCTCGGCTGCATCCCGGGTGGTGGAGACATTGAAGCCATTTGCCGTCATTGCCTGGTCATAGGATTCCAACGTCTCCGGATTGCGGCTCCACGCAAGAACGTCCTTGCAGTCGACGATGCCATCCAGAAATTCCAACTGGATCTGCCCCTGGTTCCCGCATCCGAACATGCCGATCCGTTCCAGGTTTTTCGGCGCCAGGTATTTCGCGCATACGGCGCCGGCCGCGGCGGTTCGAATGGTCGTAAGGTACCCGTTGTCCAGGAGAAAAGCTTCCGGCTCGCCGGTCTTCTGATTGTACACGAGCATCACCCCTTGAATGCGGGACAACCCGAGGTCCGAATTTCCGGGAAAATTCGAAGCGATCTTCGCGACGTAATAGTCGTCGCCCCGGATCGCGCCATACTTGATGTGCACCTGTCCCGGCGGTTCTTCGAAGAGCATTTCACCGGGATCCGGAACATCGACCTTCCCCGCGGAATACGCCTCGAAGCCTTCGGCGATGGCCTGAATCGTATCGATTCCGTCGAGTGCTTTCTTGATCTCGTCAATTCGCGCGATAACCGGTTTCATGCTGAGCCCTCCAGGTTCGGCCTTCTCGCAATCCAATATTGGATTGCAAACTTGAGATATTACCGCATTCTGAGAGGTTTGAGCAACTGAAAGGTTTCACTGCCCACCATGCCACCGGAAGTCAATCACATGGCCAAACTACAGCTCGCGGATCGATTGGCGGAAATCGCACCGTCACAAATCCGGGAGTTGCACAATCTCTATGCCTCGCTGCAGGCGGAGCGGCCCGACATGTCCTTCGTCACGTTGCATTTCGGTGAACCCGATCTTGGAACGCCGCCATTCCTGGTTGAAGCCGGGGCAAACGCCTTGCGCGATGGAGCGGTTTTCTACGAGGCGAACGCCGGCCGGGCAGACCTGCGGGATGAACTTGTTCGGTTTTACGGTGATTTCCACGGCCAAGCCCTGACCCCCGATCATTTTGTCGTTTCCTGCGGCACCATGCAGGCCATTTTCCTCTGTGTCGCCGGTCTGCTGAATCCGAACGACGGGGTCATCAACATTACACCGGCATGGCCGAATTTCACCGGCGCCGCAAAATTGGTCGGCGCGGATGTGCACGAGGTATCCCTATCGTTCGACGAGCAGCGTGGCCGATTCTGGATGGATTTTCAGAAATTGGAGCAGACCATTGCGGCTTATCCGAATATTCGAGTCGTCATCGCCAACTCCCCGTCAAACCCGACGGGTTGGGTGATGACCAGGTCGGAGAAAGAGCACTTGCTCGAATTCTGCCGGACACATCAGCTCTACCTGATCGCCGATGAGATTTACGACCGCATCACCTACTCCGATGAAGGCCGCGAATCCTTCCTGAGTCTCAGCGAACCGGATGACCTGTTGATCGTTTTGAATGGTTTCTCGAAGACCTATTGCATGACCGGATGGCGAATCGGGTACCTCATCGCAAATCCCGACATCGCGCGGAAGATGGCGCAGATGCAGGAGTTCGTCACGTCTCATGCGCCCAGCATGGCCCAGGTCGCCGCCATTACCGCTTTACGGGACGGTGAACCATTCATCGCGAAAAGCCTGGCGCGTTACGAAGGCCTGCGCGATCTCGCGATGCAGGAGTTGAGGAAGATTGACAGCATCACTGTCGCGCAGCCGGATGGAGCGTTCTACATATTCTTCCGGCTCCCCGACAATACGGACAGCGTGCCGTTCTGCCAGGCGTTGCTTCGGGAGACCGGGGTCGTGATCGCACCCGGCGGCGCGTTCGGCGAAGGAGGCGAAGGATGGGCTCGCATCTGTTTCGCGACGGATGAGGATCTCCTGGCGGATGCGATCGGGCGACTGAGATCATTCGTGCAGCAGCAATAATTCACTGCTCAGCCAGTCGATTGGAGATCATCCAGCTCTTCTTCAATCCGAATCGCAATCCTCATCCCGCAATCTTAATCGATGCGATTCGGCTCGGCCAGTCGATCAGGATTGTGATCAGGATTGCGAGTACGATTGGAGATCATCCAGCTCTCCCTCAATCACGCCACCTCCGAGCTTGCTCGGAGGAGCGCATGATTTTGCACTACCACGACATAAGAATAAAGCAGTAGCCCGGTAAGACCGAAATGTGAGCAGAGCTCTGATCTCGCTCCGACCGGGCTCAGTTTGACTTCTTAGTATTCAACTTCCAGCCCGCTCATTTCACATCTTTTCGTCGCGAGGACGTGAGCGCCGCGGATTTATCCATAAAATCCACCACAACCCGCGGGAGTCCACGATGGATCAGACTCAATAGCCTTTGTAGGCATTCGGGCTTCGGAATTCATTCGTCATTGGGTATTTCGTCGTTCGCCATTGCCGACTCCGGCCCGGCCGGCTTTTCAGGGCATCGCGGCAGCGCTCCCGGGGGTCCCGGATCGCCTTTTTTCAAGATCTTCCAACCTTGGATTGACATTGCGTCCCGCTTCGTTAATTTGTTCCCCAATTTTCCGAGAGAACGTTGGTTTCTCCTTCCGCTGACTGATTGGATTTCCGGATTTGCACAATGGCTGAATTCTCGACAAGGAAAGGCTTCAATATTCGACTCTCCGGCCCCCCGTCCGACGAATTGAAAATCGTCGAAGGGAGCGGGGAGACGGCAGTCTATCCGCAGGAATTTGCCGGGATCAAGCCTCGCCTCCTGGTGAAAGAAGGAGATTCGGTAAAGCGGGGCAGCCCGCTCTATCTCGACAAGAAATCCCCGGATTTACGGTTTTGCTCCCCGGCGGCGGGCAAAGTCAGGGCGATTGAGTACGGCCCGCGGCGCTCGATTCAGAAAATCGGAATCGATATCGCGCGCTCGCAGCGAACCGAAGAGTTTTCCGCTTTCGAGCCCGCGTCCCTGCGAACCGCCGCCCGCGACCGGATTCTCGAAGTTCTGACGACCTCCGGTTACCTGGCGTACATTGTGGAACGACCCTTTTCCAGAATTGCGAATCCCGCGGTCAGCCCGAAGTCCATTTTCGTCAATGCGATGGATACCGCGCCATTCCATACCGATATTTGCATGGCGATTTCCGGCCACGAGGCTGCATTCCAGGCCGGGTTGCACGCACTCGGGCGGCTGACGGACGGCCTGGTTCACCTTGTACTGCCGGGAGGCCGCAAGGACCTCTCCAAGGCGCTGACCGGCGCGGAAGGCGTGGAAATACATCGCGCGTCCGGCCCTCATCCGGCTGGAAACACCAGTTTTCATATCCACAACATCGATCCGATCATTCCCGGCGACGTGGTGTGGACGATTCGGGCGGATGATCTGATCCAGGTGGGTCGCCTCCTCCTGGAAGGAAAACTTCCGGCGGACCGGGTGGTGGCGCTGGGGGGACCGGGAGTCAGCAATGGAGGCGCCTGCCATTACCGAGTTCCCAACGGTGCGCCGGTTCATCGGATTCTCGACGGAAATCTCAGCGACGGAGAGAAGCGCGTCATCAACGGGGACATCATGGGCGGAACGCAAATCGCGGCGGACGGTCACCTCCCCTTCCGTTGCTCCGGGCTCACGATTATCGCGGAAGACCCCTCGCGACACTTCATGGGCTGGGCAGGTCCCGGGCTCGGGCGATTCAGCGCTTCCCGCGCCTATCTCTCCTGGTGGCTGGCGCAGGGCAAATCCTGGGACCTGGGAACCAGCCAGAACGGAAGCCTTCGCTCCATGGTGCTGACCGGCCTGTACGACAAGTATATGCCGATGAACATCATGGTCGACTATCTGGTCCGCGCGGTACTTGCCAACGATACCGATGAAGCGATTCAGCTCGGCATCCTGGAGACGGATCCGGCAGATTTCGCGCTTTGCGCATTTGCATGTCCGTCCAAGATGGATGTAGTTGGAATTGTCAGAAAAGGCCTGGACATGATCGAAGAGGAAGGAATTTAGATGCGGTTCCTGTTGGAAAAGATGGAGGAATCGAAACACCTCTTCGAACCGGGGGGGAAACTCGAGAAACTGTACCCGCTGTACGAGGCCAACGATACCTTTCTATTCACGCCCGGCGACACGACCCATTCCTCTCCGCATGTCCGCGATTCCGTCGATCTCAAGCGGGTCATGATCACGGTCGTGGTTGCCCTGCTGCCCTGCCTGCTGTTCGGGATCTACAACGTGGGGCATCAATACAACGAGGTAAACCAACTCGCGCGAAACGGGTTTGCCTGGGACATGATCATGGGGTGCCGCTTTGTCCTCCCTATTATCCTGGTGTCGTACGCTGTCGGCGGCATGTGGGAGGTGCTGTTCTGTGTCGTCCGTAAGCACGAAATCAACGAAGGCTTCCTGGTTACGGGAATGCTGTTCCCGCTTACGCTGCCGCCCACCATCCCCCTCTGGCAGGTGGCGGTTGGGATGTCTTTCGGCATCGTCATCGGGAAGGAGATTTTCGGCGGCACCGGGTTCAACATTCTCAACCCCGCGCTGACGGCAAGAGCCTTTCTTTTCTTTGCCTACCCAGGGGATATCATCGGGGACAAGGTCTGGACGGTGATGAAAGAAGGCGCCACCACGATCGAAGGCTTTACCGGGGCGACCCCGCTGGGCATAACCGCCCTGGTGCCGGTGGGCGAGAACGCCACCGTGGCCCTGCGGGAAGCCGGATTCACCCTTTCCAGCATGTTCCACGGTCTGGAAGGCGGAAGTATCGGAGAAACCGCAATGATTCCGGTACTCATCGGAGCAGCAATCCTTCTTATTACCGGGGTTGGTTCATGGCGCATCATGGTCGGCGGGGTCATCGGCCTCCTGGTGATGGGCTACTGTCTGAATGCGCTCCCGGCCGAAAGGTTTATCGGCACGACCCAGCTCCCGGCGTATTACCATCTCGTCATCGGCGGGTTCGGGTTCGGAATCGTATTCATGGCGACCGACCCCGTATCCGCGGCGGCAACCTCCAAGGGAAAATGGATTTACGGGATCCTCATCGGAGTTCTGGTGGTCCTGATCCGGGTTGCCAACCCCGCCTACCCCGGGGGCGTGATGCTGTCGATTCTGTTCATGAACGTGATGGCGCCCACCATCGACCATTTCGTTCTGAGGGCGCACATCCGTAAACGTGAGGCGCACCTCAGAAAGTTCAGCTATGCCAAAGGATGACACTCGAATAATCCTGTTTGCCGCGATCGTGTGCGTGATCTGCAGCCTGGTTCTTTCAGCAACCGCGGCCGTGCTAAGAAAGAGGCAGGACGAGAACGCCGAAACGGATCGCAAAATGAACGTACTTCAGGCGTTCGGCATTGAGGTCAGAAATGAGAAGGGCAAGAAGCTCCTCTCCGCGGAAGAGGTGGAAGATTACTTTGTCGAATACATTTCCGAAGTCGTGCTCGAAGCCGAGTCCGGCGAAATCATCCCGGATTTGACGAGCAAGAACCTCTCCAGAACCGAACTCAAGGAGAAGACCAGGCTCCCGCTCTACCTCTGGTCTGAAAACGGGAACGTTGTGAAGTATGCCTTTCCGATATCCGGGCGCGGGCTCTGGTCCACCGTCCATGGGTACCTGGCCCTGGACAAAGATCTGGCAACTGTCGTCGGAGTGACCTTTTACAAGCATGGCGAGACCCCCGGCTTGGGAGCGGAGTGCTCCGAGCCATGGTTTATGAGTCAGTTCGCAGGAAAAAAGCTGTGGGGGGACGGGGACCTGCTGCCCTTCGAGGTCGTCAAGAACGGCGTCCCCTCCAAGTATCCCGACGGGTGCGATTATTGCGTCGACGGAATCACGGCCGCGACCATCACCAGCAACGGCATTATGAAATTCATTCGATCCGACATGAACGCGTACAATAAGTACTTTGTCACCATCCGTGGAAGTTAGTCGATATGTCCAAGACCAAAGCGATCATCCTCGACCCTCTTTCGGACAACAACCCGATCACCATCCAGGTATTGGGGATCTGCTCCGCGCTTGCGGTCACGGTGAAGATGGAAACGGCGATTGTCATGTGCGTGGCATTGACCTTCGTGCTTACGCTATCCAATACGGTCATTTCGCTGCTTCGAACCGTCATCCCCTCCCAGATCCGCATGATCGTAGAGATGTCCGTCATTGCGTCCCTGGTTGTTCTGACCGACCAGGTGCTGAAAGCCTTTCTGTACGATATCAGCACGCAGCTCAGTGTTTTCGTGGGGCTGATTATCACCAACTGCATTGTTATGGGACGGGCGGAAGCCTTTGCGCTCCAGAATCCGCCCTACCTTTCCTTTCTGGACGGGTTGGGAAATGCTCTCGGGTATAGCGCGGTCCTCATCATCGTAGCTACCATCCGCGAAATTCTGGGTACCGGCACCTGGTATGGATTGCCCGTGTTGCCCGAGGCCTACATCGGCAACGGACTGGCAACACTGGCGCCGGGGGCATTTATTATCGTGGGCCTGATCATCTGGGTGCAGCGGACGATCATAAAGAAATTCGAGGACAGCTAGTGTCAGGAAGTTGGACGTCATGGAACTGATCAATCTTGCAGTCAAAGCGATCTTCATCGAGAACATGGTGCTGGCGTTTTTTCTGGGCATGTGCTCATTCCTGGCGCTGTCCAAGAAAGTGGAAACCGCAACCGGGTTGGGATTCGCGGTGATTTTTGTGCTGGGAATCACCTGCCCGATGAACTGGTTCATTCACGAATTCCTCCTGAAACCGGAGGCGCTGGCATGGACCCACATTGATGCGCTGGCCGGTCTCGATCTTTCCTTCCTCAACTTCATCTGTTTCATTGCGGTCATTGCGTCCCTGGTGCAACTCGTGGAAATGACCCTCGACCGATTCTTCCCCGCTCTCTACAACGCGCTGGGGATTTTCCTTCCCTTGATCACGGTGAACTGTTCGATCCTGGGAGGATCCCTGTTCATGGTGGAACGCGAATACGGGTTTACGGAATCTCTGGTATTCGGGCTCTCGGCGGGATTCGGATTTTTCCTGGCGATCGTAGGTCTAGCCGCGATTCGGAATAAGTTGCGGTACTCCAATATTCCGCCGGGCCTGCGCGGATTGGGCATCACCTTCATCCTGACCGGGCTCATGGCGATCGGATTTCTCTGCTTTGCCGGCATTCAATTGGACTGATGTAGATAGGGTACCTGGAAATGGACGGTTTTATATATGTCTTCACGAGCGTTTTCGTCTTCACGGGCGTCATCCTGCTGCTGGTCTATGGCCTGATGGTCGCGGGCCGTCGCCTGCAACCCGGAGGCAGCGTGACCGTCGACATCAACGGCGGTTCGAAGATCCTGGAGGTGGCCCCGGGAACAACTCTCCTCTCGGTCCTCGCCGACCAGTCGGTCTTTCTGCCCTCGGCCTGCGGCGGAGGGGGAACCTGCGCAATGTGCAAATGCAGTGTGCTCGAAGGCGGCGGCAGCATTCTCCCGACGGAAACCGGCCACGTCTCCAAGCAGGAAGCCAAGGAAGGGGTGCGGCTTTCCTGCCAGGTAAAAGTGAAGCACGATATGCGGATCACCGTCCCTGACGAGGTGATGGAAATCAAAAAATTCGAGGGAACGGTCCGTTCCAATCACAACGTGGCCACCTTTATCAAGGAACTCATTGTCGATCTCCCGAAGGGAGTGGATTTGAATTTTCAGGCAGGCGGGTACATTCAGATTGATGTTCCCAAGTATGAGCTCAAGTTCAGCGAATTTGATATCGAAGAGGAATATCGTGACGCCTGGGACGCCATGAAACTGTGGGACATCGGCATCAATAATGATGAGCCCTGCTTCCGGGCCTACTCCATGGCAAACCATCCCGCGGAAGGGAACATGGTGATGCTCAACGTACGCATTGCCACCCCCCCACCCCATGCGCAGGCGCCCCCGGGTGTCGCATCCAGCTATATGTTCAACCTCAAGCCGGGGGACAAGTGCATGATCAGCGGGCCGTTTGGAGAATTCTTCGTCAAAGAAGACTCCGACCGCGAAATGCTTTACATCGGCGGCGGCGCGGGCATGGCACCGCTGCGCAGCCATATCTTCCACCTTTTCCAGACGCTGAAAACCGGGCGCAAAGTCAGCTACTGGTACGGCGGCCGTTCCCTGCGCGAGCTTTTCTACATCGACCATTTCAGGGCGATCGAAAAGAAATTCCCGAATTTCAAGTTCCACATTGCCCTCAGCGAACCCCAACCTGAAGACAATTGGGACGGCCCCGTCGGTTTCATTCACAGCGTGACCCTGGACCATTATTTGAAAGATCACGAAGACCCGACGGAAATCGAGTATTACATGTGCGGCCCGCCTCCCATGATCGCCGCCGTCAACCACATGCTATACGACCTCGGCGTGGAAAAAGAGATGATCGCTTACGACGAGTTCTAGGGTCGCATCTTCTACTACCCCTCATGGCAACGGTGATCCAGCCGCGGCGGCTGAATGTTCGGAAAACGATCTTTGTCGGATCGGTCCTGATCGCGTTTTTCATCTATACGTACTTCATCCGAGATCCAATCCTTCGGACAATTCCTCCGATTGCCGGGATGACGATGGGAACCACGTACGAGGTGAAATTCGGGAACTCCTCCATGACCCGAAGTCGACTTCGGGAGCTCTCCTCGGAGATTGAAACTCTGCTGGCGACCGTCAATGAACAGATGTCGACTTATCTTCCGGGCAGCACGATTACTGCATTCAACCGGCAGCGCTCGACCCAACCATTCGAAATTCCAGCCGCATTCGGAGAAGTGGCCGCGTACGCAGTATCGCTGGCGAAAGACACCGGCGGCGCATTCGACCCGACGCTGGATCCCCTGATCCGGCGCTGGGGGTTCGGGCACACGGGCTCCGAAACCGTTCCGCCGACACCCCGGGAACGGCTCGACCTCATGGCGCAGTGCGGATACACAAATCTGGAAGTTCAATCCGAAACCACGATTCGAAAAAAGATTCCGGAATTAGAACTCAATTTGAGCGCCGTCGCGAAGGGGTACGCTGTTGATGTGCTGACGGACTTCCTGACGCGCAAGGGACTGCGCCATGTCTATGTGGAAATCGGCGGAGAGACCCGCGTGGAAGGCTACAATTCCCAGGGCGTTCCCTGGCGAATCGGACTGGAGTATCCCGCAACGGAATTTGCGCCCGGCGAATCACTGGCCGCCATCCTTTCCTTCACCAACCGGGCCGTCGCGACATCAGGCGACTACCGGAACCAGTACGTTGACGAGAATGGCATGACCCGGAATCACATTCTTGACCCCCGTACCGGATCGCCCATAACCAACCACGTAGCCAGTGCCACGGTGATTGCCCCTCACTGCATGACCGCAGACGGCGCCGCCACCGCCCTGATGGTATTGGGGCCGGAAGCGGGAATCGAATGGGCGGAAAGCAAAGAGGAAATCGAGGCATTTCTGCTTGTGCGAGACGGGGCCGGGGACATCCAGGTCTTCGAGACGGTTGGATTCAGGGAATTCGCGGCCGAAATTTTCGTCGCGGAATAGGTTACTTGTTTCCGGAATCACTCCGGGGCGGGATCGCCGCCTCCAGCACCCGGCAACATGCGGTTGCCTTTTCTTCGGGCTCTGGTGTTGCCTCGCGGTCACAGGGAGTCTCCGGGGATTCCGGACACGCCGAAGGGCAGTCGATGCGCTCCCCCTTGTACCTGATACTCGCGCACCCGCAACTCTTGAAAGACTTGTTGCGAAAAATTACGCCCACTGCCATCGCGAGCATGCTCAGCCCGACAAGAACAAGCGCTGCGATCAGAATGGTGACGAAATAGCTCATATATTCCTGTCCGCAAGCTACGGTACCCATTGGGGGATGTCAAGATGGCCCGGGCGGCGCGCTCCAAAACACTGCTACAAAAAGTTGCGCCCCGCCTGTATGATGGAAGGCTGGAACCTCGAAAGAAATGGGATGGATCATCACACCCGGGAACCTGGCCCGACGCGCGGAACTCTTTGAGCAGCTTGCCACCATGCTGGCGGCCGGGGTACCGCTGATACGTTCGCTCGAGAGGCAGCAATCGAGCGCTATCGGCAGAATATGGAGAAAGCCTCTCGGCAAAGTGATTCAACGCCTTCGCGAAGGAGATTCATTCGGCGCAGCACTGGAAGGGGCGTCTCGATGGATTTCTCCTTTCGATCAATCACTACTCCGCGCGGGCGCCGAGAGCGGGACCCTGGAAAAATCGTTTCAATTGCTGGCGCGCTCCGATCGGGAACGAGCACATGCATTGCGCGGCATGTCATCCGGACTTACCTATCCACTCATCGTCATCCACCTGGCGGTTCTGGTTTTTCCTCCGAGCCTGATCTCCAGCGCGGTGATCGAAGGGAGCCTGACACCGTTCCTGGTGGCAAAGGCAGGACTATTTGCAAAGCTGTATGGCGTCGCGTTTCTGATCCTCATGGCAGCACGTGCATCGAGAGCAACCGGGGTTCTTCGTTCCGCGCTGGAGCGAGTCCTCCACTGGGTCCCCTTCCTGGGAAAAGCACGCCGATCCTGGGCGCTGACTCGATTGGCAACTTCCCTGAATGCACTCCTGAACGCGGGAGTGAACGTGCAGCCGGCCTGGAAACAGGCGGCGTACGTCAGCGGGTCACCGGCACTTCGAAACACGGTCGCATCGTGGAAGAGTGAGTGGGAGAACGGCGCGACTCCGGGAGAAACGGTGTCCGCTTCGCGCACGTTTCCCGACCTGTTCAGCGATCTCTACCATACCGGGGAAATGAGCGGGAAACTCGAGGAGTCACTGGACCGGATTGGTGAATTTTACCAGGACGAAGCCATCCGCAACATGGCACATTTCTCCGAATGGACTCCACGAATTATCTACCTCATTATTATGATATCGGTCGCCTACTTCATCATCAGCTTCTATGTTTCATACTTCAACCGACTATCCGGCGTCGGGACCTTGTGATCTGAATCATCACTAATACGGTCGCCAGTAGCAACACCCGCGCCGGAGGGTCGGTATCGACTACCTTGTGCATGGGTTGAAAGTGCCTTGCGTATAAGACCACATCCTGGGTGGCGCCCCCCGGCGCATTCCATTCATTCTCCACAACTACAAGATCTTCGTGTCCCCCGATCATCACCATCAATCCGGCCCAGAGCACGACATCAAACAGGTACCATCTCTTCCTCATGAATCTTCCTCCGTTTTCCGATCAATCTCGCGATTCATCGAAAGTAGATTCGCGGTCGGAAATTCTGGTGAAGGAAGCGTGAATTGCGCGTGAATTCGGGTGATTCATCAAAGCGGCGGGGGCGCTCCAAAGGGTCCGGCGAAATCGTTCGAAATACGTGCCCAATTTGCGTGGAAGCATGACTGCAATTGTCCCCCCCCCCGAACCTGAGGGGCACGAGCAGGGCTAGACCGCATCGTTCACATTTTTTCGTCACGAGCGGATGGAGGTTTCGCCCAATCAAGGAGTTATCCCGGTGGGGCGGGCGAAGGCATGTAGACACACGAAGCAGCAAAGCGGCAACCAAATTTCGAATTTTCGATTTCGGATGGAACGGACCTTCCATGTAGCGGAAGTCGCCAAGACTTCCGATTTGCGACAAAAAAGGTTGGAATTAGACACGAAGAACGGACTCTACACTCTCCTTTCCTACTCCCAATCGTACTCGTCATCGCAGATCGACGAGGTTCGAATGGTATCCGCCTGAGGGCAATGACTCCTCTGCGGACTGCCATGCCGAAGGCAGGTCCGCCCTTGTCGGAAAGCCGGCAACGCCTGAACGCGGAATGAATTCCGCACTACCGACACTCCGTGGTTGGAGAATTGTCGCAAGCGAGCACGATTTTGAATGATCGTAGTACGTAGAGGTCGACCCATCGGGATAACTCCTTGATTGGGTGTGACATCCGTCGGCGCAGTAGAAAAAGTGTGAACTATGCGGGCTGGTCCGATTCTTTTGTCTCGTGAAACAGGGTGTAGTCCACCATCAATCTGCCGTCTGGAAGCTCGCTGATAATATCAACAAACTCACGATGCTCCAGGATCTGCTCGGAGTAGTATATGTGCCGAGCATGAACGGTCTGCGCATAGGTGCTGTCGTGGCCTGTCAGCGTGGCGATGACAGAAAAGGAAGCCCGCTCCAAGTCCTCCTGCCGCATCCCGTGAAAAGGACTGTTTTCGTCGATGATGTGAATCACCGACCAACTCAGCACGAAGAGAGGCGTTTCGTTTCGAAGGAGGGGCAAATCATGCATCCGGCGCATGTGGTGTCCCTCCGTGGATATTTCGTCCCGGGCCAACGTGACGTGCATTGTCGCGTCTACGATCTCGTTGCCGCGCGCATTCCCGGCCCGGAATATCAGGGACTTCCGCCCTTCGTATTTCGTAATCACCATGGAGTCGCTGAACAGCACGCGTGCTCTTGGCCGCGAGACCTTGGCGAATGTCAACCCGGTGATCATGGCAAGTGAGAGCAATCCGATCATGGCTTCGATCGTGACGATACTATTCCCATACACCGTGGCGGGAGACATGACTCCATACCCGATCGTGGAGATGGTCTGGACACTGAAAAAGAAAGCATCGACGAATGAGCTGGGGCGCGCGGCGGCAATGCAGTCGGGTTTAAGCACGTAGAGGGATGCAAAGAGTACGTTGACCATGATGAAGAGAAACACAAGAGAAACCAGGTACCGGATCCAGCCCCCATCCATGAAGAAATAGTACAGGTCATTTCGAAGGGCGCTCGGGGTTCCCCGCCGAACCGCTTCACCAACGTCACGGCGGAGACTCCTGCGGGCCTCCAGATCGCCGCTCAACTGGCGCCGGGCTATTTCGGCGAGAGGACTACCCGGGACCTCCCCATGGTCGGGCATCGCTTCAAGGGGAGCCATCATCATGTCAAACACGACCTGCGCCACGCAAATCGCGGTCACCAGTCCGAGATACATTCCACCGACCATGGACGCGCCGGCAGGTGCGAGAATGAAGATAAGGATCGCCGACGCGAACCGGACCCCTACGCGGGCCCGGTCGCTGAGCTCAGCCTGCCTGCGCTCCGTCGCATAATCAATCACCGCGACGCTCAGGAGCGTTAAGCCAAGGGAAACGGAAAGCATCCACCGGTACTTGGCTTCGGCCACCTCGGTCATATTCAATTCCACGGCCTTCTTGATCGCCACCGCGGTTGCCGTCACGCCGATTTGCAGGGGCAGATGCGAGTAAAGCCAGATAATCGGCATGAATCGCTGTTTCTTGATCCGAGAACCCGCGACATCGTCAAAGTAGATCCACCAAATGCAACAGGTGAGAAGAAGAAGCAAGCCGCCCTGCAGGAGGACCTTGATACCCGCCCCCTCATCTACCAGGGCGGACAACACTTTCACGAATGATTCGCCGAGGACGATAATCGTGAGCAGTCCGTAGCGCTCGGCCAGGTGCTCTTCGTCCCACGGATACTGATCGTCGAGTGCACGCGACTCCTTGCTGAAAGGAGCCACAAAAATGAGGCAGACTCCGAGGACCCAAATAATCCGCGCGATGTCACCGGGGAGCAATGCAGAGATCAGCCAGAGTACGCTCCCCACTGCAAATACCGAGCCCCAATACTGGCTGTAGGATCGGCCCTTTTCAGCTTGAATCCAGGCTCGCAGAAACAGGACGGCAATAATCATCTGGGCACAGGCGCAGGAGACGGCAAACGTTCGGTGGTGCCCCTGGAGCACGATGGGACCTCCGATCGCCATTCCGCCTACGGCAAACATCATTCCGAACACCAGGAGGCGATGCGGAATATCATCAACCGTGAAGCGATTTACATAGAATGCGAATCCGGTCCATGCGATCCAGATCGGAATGAATATGAGAGTGAAACGCCGAAAACTATCGACATTGATATCGTGGCTCAGTTCGTTGCCCAGTTGAATAAACACCGCAACGAACACCAGGTCGAAAAAAAGCTCCAGCCAGGTGACTTTTTTCGCAATGTTCAAGCCGGAGCTGTGAAGCTCCGGTTTATGAAACCAACGATTTCGCATGGACTCGTTTCTATCGTCTGTGACAGACTTTCGTTCTGATAATCAGCATTGGATTCATTACCATAGGCAGGAACGATCTGTCACACTGAACATGCGACCCTTGACACTAAAAGATGTTCGCGCGCGCGCGCGGTCCCACGCCGATCCGGAGGACGCGGTGTTCCTTCAAAGATTCTTTAAGTCCGGTCCGGGAGAGTACGCCGAGGGCGACAGGCTTCTCGGTATTCGGGCTCCGGTGATACGTCGCCTGGCACGGGAGTTTGCTCTGCTGGATCTGAATCGGTGTTCATCCCTGCTGAAATCCGAATATCATGAGGAACGCCTGCTGGCGCTGATTATCCTTGTGATCCAATTCAGAAAGGCAGGGGTAGACGGCAAAAAGAAGATTTACGATCTGTACTTGTCCCACACGGAATTCATCAACAACTGGGATCTGGTAGATTTATCAGCCGAACATATCGTAGGAGGATACCTGGTGGACCGGAGCCGCCGGCCTCTCTATCGCTTGGCACGGTCCCGTGATCTGTGGGAAAGGCGAATTTCCATTCTTTCGACACTCCACTTTATTCGCCGCAATGACTTCGAGGACACCTTCGGCATCGCGAAGAAACTTCTTCACGACGAACACGATCTGATCCACAAGGCCGTGGGCTGGATGCTGCGGGAGGCCGGGAATCGGAGCCACGCGGCCGAGGTCGGTTTTTTGAAGATTCACTACCGAAACATGCCGAGGACTATGCTCAGGTACGCCATTGAGCGATTTCCGGAGAGGGAAAGACGTTCTTACCTGAAAGGTACAGCAACGTAGCCGTCACGCCCCGCGGGATGTCACAGGCGCGTTGAGCATGAATTGCAGAAGGCTCTGCACGTGCCCTTTCTTCCTTTACTCATCACCATTCCAGCCTCCCCCTTACCCCCGTCTGCTTTGCCCGGCCCTGCCGGCTCGTGGCATATCCCCTGCTAAATCAGAAATGACAAAATCGAATGCTGAAGAAAGCAGAAAACCAACTCAACGACAGATAACAACGCATGACGCCGTAGTGAGATCACGGCTGCTCGCGAAATTGAAAGATGAGCCAGGGGAACATATATCCATGAAAACGCCATATTCCCATCTATTGGCAAGCGGCCTTGCCGCTGTGTGGCTCGGCAGTACATCGCTGAGCATGGGCGCCGGATCCGATCAGGATGAAGGCAGAGGAGATCTCACCTCGCTCAGTTTGGAAGAGCTGATGAATGTTGAGGTTTTCTCGGTATCCCGAAAGTCCCAGCCCCTTTCCGAATCCGCCGCGGCGGTATTCGTTATCTCCCAGGAGGATATTCGCAGGTCTGGCGTAATGACCGTCCCGGATGCCCTGCGCATGGTCCCGGGACTGCAGGTGGCAAAAGTTAACGCGAACACCTGGGCCATCTCTGCGCGGGGATTCAATGCCCAATTCGCCAACAAGCTCCTGGTGCTGATCGATGGCCGATCCGTCTACACTCCTTTGTTCGCGGGAGTGTACTGGGATGTGCAGGACCTTCCCCTTGAAAATATTGAACGCATCGAAGTAATTCGGGGGCCGGGTGCCAGCGTCTGGGGCGCCAACGCGGTAAACGGGGTGATCAATATCATCACCTACGGAGCGTCAGAAACTCAAGGAGCCCTGGTCAGTGGAGGCGTCGGCACAGAGGAGAGGAGCTTCGCCACCGCACAGTACGGGGGCAGGATCGGCGACAAGGGGAACTACCGCGTGTACGGAAAGTTCCTCGACCGCGATGGCTCTGTGGACCTGGCAGGAAATGACACCGATGACGATTGGGATCAGATCCAGGCAGGATTTCGCGCAGACTGGAATGCCGGCGAAAACGATCGTTTTACCGTACAGGGTGATATCTATGAAGGAACACTCGGGACACCGTACACCTTCTTCTCCATTAGTGAACCCCATGTGTCGTCGAAAACAATTGATACCGATGTGTCGGGAGGAAACATCCTCGGGCGCTGGCAGCGTACTCTTTCAAAAACCAGTCATTTCTCAGCTCAGACCTACTATGACCGGACGGTTCGTGAATCTCAAGTGATCGGCGAGGACCGGGATACCTTTGATATCGACATTCAACACCAGGTGCTGGTGGGAGATATTCACGATATCGTGTACGGGTTGGAGTACCGTGGAACCTGGGATTCGATCCGCAATTGCCGCACAATCGCGTTTCATCCCAAGAGCCGAAATATCAATCTCTACAGTGGTTTTCTGCAGGATGAGATCAGCGTGATTCCGGACAAGGTGCTGCTGACCCTGGGCTCCAAACTGGAATACAACGACTACACGAAGTTCGAGATTCAGCCGACCGCCCGGGTCGCCTGGAACATCGACAAGCGTCAAATGATGTGGGGCTCTGTTTCGCGCGCTGTGAGAACGCCATCCCGCGCGGAAAACGACATTGAAATCGTAGTTGGGTCCGCCCCCGCGGGTAGCATGGGCTCAGAAACTCCCTCCATTGTAAAGCTGTACGGGAGCGAAGACTTTGACAGTGAAGACCTGGTCGCATTCGAACTCGGGTGGAGGTCCGCGCCTACCGCGGAGGTTCTGATCGATGTGGCTACATTCTACAACGACTACGACAATCTTCGGAATTCAGCTCTGGGCACCCCCATGCCGATCACGGATCCGGTGCCGGCCCTGGAGGTTCCCTTGATCGCGAACAATTCTGCTTCGGGCGAGGCGTACGGTATCGAAGTGGCCGTGGACTGGACCCCGGTTCCATGGTGGAAAAACAATCTTGCCTACACCTTCCTTGAGGTAGACGTGGATTATGGCGACGCACCTCTTGTTGCCGTTTCCACGGACATCTCCGCCAGCAGTCCCCAACATCAGATTTCATATCGCGCAGGCTTCGATCTTCCTGGAAACGTGGATTTCGACGCCTGGCTCTACTACGTCGATCGTCTTCCGGCACTGGACATCGACAGTTATGTGAACCTCAACCTCCGGCTGGCCTGGCGACTCAGCGAAACCGTAGAGCTATCCGTGGTCGGCCAGAACCTTCTCGAAGAGGATCACCAGGAATTTGCACCTGAATTTACGAGCACCGAGCCCCACCAGGTGGAACGGGGCGTATATGGCAAGGTAACGGTCAGATTTTAGGAAAGGTTACCCGCGGGAAGAAATCCGCGGGTACCGCTATGACGGACAAGGTTCTAAAGTACAGACATCGTGCGGGGTGGTTCATACTCCTCGCCGCATTTCTTTGGGGAGCCGGTATCGAGACCGCATCCGCAAATGAATCACCGCGGCGTGCCGAAGAATATGATGTGAAGGCCGCGTTTCTGTTCAATGTACTTAAATTCGTGGACTGGCCGAATGAGACCGGAAAAGAAACCATGGTGATTACGGTTGTAAATCATCCGGCCTTTGCCGGGAAGGTTTCGAATCTCGAGGGCAAGAAGGTTCGGGGTCAGAGAATTCGTGTGGAACACATGGACAGCCTTCCCTCGACCCTCGACTCCAGCGTCGTCATCGTATCCGAACTCCCGGAACCCGATCTCCTGCGGCTCATCGAGATTGCGAATGAAAAAAACATTCTCATCCTATCGGACCGAGGCGAATTTACAGCTCGCGGCGGGATGATCGGAATTCCCCTCGAGAATCGCCGTATCCAGGTCATCATTAATCCGGACGCGGTTAAAAGCGCCGGCCTCAAGGTTAACTCGAAACTCCTGCGAATCGCGCGAATCGTAAGCGCGACGGGTACTTCCCGAAAAGCGGGCGGAGTGGAGGGCGGCAATTGATCGGCAAAATGCTCCATCATTATTCGATTCGAATCAAGCTGATGACAATCATCCTGGTGGCCACCTCCCTCGCACTCGGAGTTGCCGGCACCACCTCCTTCTTTGTAGAGCTGGTTGAGTTGAACCGCGGATTCCAGCGTGACCTGGAGATTCTGACCGATATGGCCGCCGCAAATCTAACCGCCGCGGTTGCCTTCGATGACCAGCAGGCAGGGGAAGAGGTGCTGGAATCTCTGGCGCAGGAATACCATGTGCATGTACTTGCCGGGGGAGTCTACGACATCGACGGAAGCTTGTTTGCCCAGTTTCATCGCCCGAACGAGGAAGTATTGCCTCTCTCAACGACGATCCCGGAATCCAGTCGTACCGAAAACGAACAGATCGTGGAAGTGACCCAGCCCATCCTCCTCGATGGCGAACAAATTGGTACCATTTTCATGAGAGTGGATCGAACCTACGTGCGGCGTCAATTGGTGAAGTATGCCACGCTGGCACTGGTTGCGGTGGTTCTGGCAATGGTTGTCTGCATTCCACTTTCCTTTCAACTGCAGAAAGTTATCTCCCGTCCCCTGGAGTCGCTGGCGGATGCTGCGCACCTTGTCACGGATTTCAAGGATTACTCGATTCGGGTTCTCGAGGGACCCGCAGACGAAATCGGCGCGCTGATGAAAAGTTTCAACGCCATGCTTGAGGAGATCCACTTACATGACCAGCAAATCCAACTGGCTCGAGACGAACTGGAGGTTCGGGTCGAAGCGCGAACGAAGGAACTCGCCGAACAGGTGGGCGAGCGAGAGCGGATTGCACACGCGCTGCAGGACAGCGAGTCAAAGTATCGCAACCTGGTGGAAACATCGGGGGACTTGATCTGGTCTGTTGATGAAAATGGGCGTTGGACCTTCATCAACCAGGCCTGCCGCGAGATCTACGGGTTCGAGCCAGAAGAAATGTTGGGCCGTCAATTTATTGATTTTCAGCCCGCGGAGCAGGCCGAGAAAGATTTGAAGGTATTCGATGAAATCAAAAATGGGACACCTGCATTTCAATATGAAACCGCACATTTCCGAAAAGATGGAACCTTGGTTCACCTGAGTTTCAACGCAATTGTCCTCCGGGACGACAATGGAAATGTTATCGGCATCACCGGTACCGCGACGAATATTTCCTCCCGGGTGGAACAGGAGTCCCGGGAGGATGAACTTAACCGTCGTCTCGTCCGCGCGGAGCGTATGGAGTCTCTCGGGATCCTGGCCGGCGGGGTCGCACACGATCTGAATAATATCCTCGGCCCTGTCGTCGGGTACCCGGATCTCATCCTCGACGATCTGCCTCCGGAGAGCCCGGTGCGGGATGACATCATCGAAATCAGGGAATCCGCGCACCGCGCCGCGGCCGTAATCCAGGACTTGCTGACGCTGGCCCGCCGGGGAAGTTTCCAGAAAGAGACCATGGAAATCAATGGCGTCGTAAAGGACTATCTGAAGTCAGCGGGATTCAGGGAGAAGCAGGAACGACATGAGAATGTTTCGGTGGAGGTCGATCTGGACGAGAACCTGGTGGCCGTTCTCGGCAGCAATCCTCACTTCATGCAGGTGGTGATGAACCTGGTCATCAATGCGATGGAAGCGATGCTGGAGGGAGGCACTCTGCAAATCACGACCCGGTCCGAATATATCGATCAGCCCGTGGCCGGTTACGACACCATCGAGGAGGGAGATTTCGCGGTTCTCCGCATCGCCGACACCGGGGTCGGCATCAGCGACAATGACCGGGAGAAGATTTTTGAACCGTTCTATTCGAGCAAGAAGATGGGGCGAAGCGGCACCGGACTGGGCCTCGCCGTCGTGTACGGCGTGGTCAAAGATCATGATGGGTATCTTGATATCCATAGTGAACCCGGAACGGGAACTGAATTCGTAATCTACATCCCCGCCACCCACGCAGAAAAAACGGTGGAAAAAGAAATCCGGATGGATGATCGCGGCACGGAGAAAGTGCTCGTCGTGGACGACGTCCGGGAACAGCGCCTTCTTGCATCCAAGCTGCTGCGAAGAAAAGGCTACAGTGTTGAGACCGCGGAGAACGGCAGGGCCGCCGTGAAACTGATGGAACAGGCTCCATACGATCTGGTTGTTCTCGACATGATCATGGAGAGTGATTTCGATGGCCTCGACACCTATCGTCAAATGATCCAACTTCGCCCCGGTCAACCCTGCGTCATCGCCAGCGGATTCTCGGAAAGCGACCGGGTCAAGGAGGCGCAACAACTCGGCGTGGGTGCGTACGTGCGCAAACCTTACGCCCTGGAGAAACTGTCACGCGCGGTGCGAATCGAATTGGACCGCGAAATGAAACGGAACAGCGAAGCCGTCAGTCAAACCTGACGTGAATCTTCGTTACTGATCCGGGGTGATCGTTCCAGGCTGAGAGCCTGCTGCCCGCCTCCTCCAGCGGCACCGTCTCAGTGATTACCTGCTCAGTCGGAAATGCCCCCGTTTCCAACATCGCGATAACCGCCGCGAAATCTTTTCCGGTCGCATTCCGGGACCCCAGGATATCCAGTTCCTTGAGGATGAAATGCTTCGTCTCGTACTGCACGGGCGATTTCGCGTATCCGATGTAGACGACCCTGCCGGCGTAACATACTTCATCCACGGCGGAAACGAATGTCTGCGGGCTGCCTACCGCCTCAAAAACTACGGACGGGCCCTCCCCTTCGGTATGTGACTGCAGCATGTCGTGAAGTGAATCCCGTTCCGCATTGATCAAATGGGTCGCGCCGCATGCGTTCGCAACTTCGAGCTTCGCGGAGTCGACATCTACCGCGAACACACGGGCGCCACGGCTCGCGGCAGCCACGACGACCCCCAAACCGATCGCTCCGCATCCGATCACCGCGACGCTGTCCGGCTCCTGAATGCGAGCCCTCTCCACCGCATGAAACCCAATTGTCAACGGCTCCACCAATGCCATCTGGGCCGCTGAAAGCGATTCGGAAGTAAACAATCGGTGCGCCGGAATAGCGAAATACTCTGTCATCGCCCCATCCCGCTGAACCCCGAGCGTCCGGTTGTTCCGGCAACAGTTTTCCCGTCCCGCCCGGCAGGCCGAGCATGTTCCACAGTTTGAATAGGGCGATGGCAGGACACGCTGTCCCGGACGCCAGGACCCTTCAACCTCCGCACCCAACGCCTCGATGGTTGCGCCAATCTCATGACCGGGAACCAGGGGATAGGAGACCAGGGGGTTCAAGCCTCGAAACGTATTGAGGTCGGATCCGCAGAATCCCACCGTGTTCAGGCGCAGCAGAACTTCCCCGCGCCCGGGTTCCGGAATGGGCCGATCCACGAGGGCCGTGGTGCCGGGTTCAGTAATGACGAAGGCTTTCATTCGCGGTTTGGGGTTCGGGCCTTAGCCGGATCGATTCACCATGAAACGAAGAATGGAACCACGAAATACACGAAACACACAAGGCAACCTTCACTCCATTTCGGCCGAAACCAAATCTTTGATAATAGTGAATTCTCAATGTAACGGAAATCGCCAGGACTTCCGATCGGCGACGGACATGCCGGGAGTAGCCACAAAATGGCACAAAAAAGCACAAAGAATAGGATCCGAAGCGTAGCGGAAGTCGCCAAGACTTCCGATCGGCGACAAGAAAGCTTGAAATTAGCCACGAAGAAGCAAAGCACCAACCAAACGGCATTGACCACGGAGTTCACTGAGAACGCGGAGTCGATATACCCCCTCCCGTTTCAGATGCAACGTGATCTTGAAATCCGGATTCTCGCGCCTGGTCTTGCAGTCAATTCCCAACCAAACCGCTCCGGAGAGAAGGGTGTGACATCCAGTTTCGGCTTCTCTTCCGCGAGTAATTCCGCGACCATTTCGCCCGTTCCCGTCGAAGACGTTAATCCCAGCATCGCGTGGCCTGTCGCGAGGAGTAAATTCCGGTATTTTTCAGTGCGCCCGATCATCGGCAACCCGTCGGGCGTACAGGGCCGAAGTCCCCGCCAGACCTCCACCGGTTCGGCGCTGCACGAGAGATGCGTGTATTCCTCCATGGCCCGGGCTATCGCCTGCACCCGATCCGGTGTTATTTTCTCGCTCATCCCTGCAAGCTCCATGGTGCCGGCGCATCGAATCGATCCGTCCCGGGGTGTCAACGCGACCCTCCTTTCGACCAGCAGCAGTGGCGCCCTGGGCATTCGCTCCGGATTGGCGTAGATCAGCGCATATCCTTTGCCGGCTTCGATCGGCGCTTTCACGTGCATCTTTCTCGCGATGTCCCGGGTCCACGAGCCGGCCGCCAGCACAAATTGGTCCGCCTCGATGTGTCCTTTCGTCGTCAGGGCGGCGTCGATTCGAGAGCCCGTTGCTTCGAAGTCAAAAACCTCCGTATGTGGAAGAAACTCCGCACCCAGGGTCTTCGCCTCGGCAGCCAGCGCCTCCACGAACCGAAGCGGCTCGATCTGACCCTGCCCCGGGAAAAAGACCCCGCCCGCAACGGGTTCCCGAATGACGGGATCATGAGCCAATAGCTCTTCCGCGCTCAACACGCTTCCTTCGTACCCAAGGTCACGGACGATATCCAACTCATGCAATGAATGCTTGAGCGCCGCCTCCGTCTTGCACACGTAGGTCAGGCCATCCTGCCGAAAATCCAGGGCGCCGCTCGCATGGTCCGAGACGAAAGCCTCGATCAACTCCAGGCTTCTGCGGGCCAGGCCCACGAGGGGGCTCGTGTTTCTCCGAAATTTCCTCTCGTTCGCGTAGCAAAGAAATTCCAGGAGCCAGGAGGCCATATCGAGGTTCAGCCGGGGTTTGATATAGAGTGGGCTGTCACGGCGCAGCATCCACTTCGCGGCTTGCCGCAAGGCTCCGGGCGCAGGCAGGGGCATGGCATGCGCCGGCACCACCCACCCGGCGTTGCCGTAGGAACAACCATGACCGATGGCGCCTTTGTCGATGACCGTCGGCGCCATGCCCCTCCGGGCAAGATAGTAGGCGACGGCGCATCCGATCACGCCACCACCAATAATGAGAACTTTTGCGCTGCTACCCAACGTACCCGCTGCCTTTCGGAACCTTCGCCGCCATGTCGGACGGCTTTGTCTCACATCGGCCCGGCTTCATCAATTGCAAATCATATGGATCCCATGCGCAAGAGGTTTTCGAGGCCTTGACGATGTTGCACTGATTCCCGACCATCGCTGCCGACAACGAGAGGCCGGTGCATCGTATGCTGAACGAACATTTTGGAGAGGATCTGGATACCATCGAAAAATCGCTCGTTCGAATCATGGAGGAGCTCTTTCTGGATGAAGACGGCTTCTACCGCAGTGAAATCAATGCCAGGACATTGCGTCCCTATCAACCCGAAGATTCGGAGATCCTACCGCCGCACCTGCAGTGGGCGCGCAGAGGCCTGATGCCGGAGGAGGCCAAGTGTATTCATATGAACTATGAAGATGCCGGGATGACCACCGGAAATTATCTCCAGGCGCTGATCGCGAAGTACAGGAAAACCGCAGACGCCGAAACACGAAAACTCCTGGGCAGAACTTTCGAAGCAATTTCGACGCTTCATCACATGACGGCGGAGAGCAACGAGTATGGCGAAGGATTCCTCCCCAAGCCATACCTTGGAATTCGAAATGTGTCCCGCGTCTTTGAAATGTCGGCAGATCAATGGATCAAGGTTGGAAGGAGCCTTGACCTGTATCGTGAAGTTGCATCACCGGGAGAAAAAGCACGCGCGGAGGAGATTCTTGTTTCGATGGCCCGGTGGCTCGACGATCGCGACTTTGTCACCCCCTACATGGGAGGTCCGGTCTGGGGCCGGATCATGCAGCACGAGCATTATCCGGCGATTTTCGCATACTTCATGTCCGTCGGGCACAGCATCAACGGAGATCCACATTTTCTGGACGAAGCAAGATCATTGCTGTGCAGGGTTCTGGCAAAAGAAGGGGACATCCCTGCCTGGGAAGGCGATGCGGAACCGGACGTCAATGTTCAGAATCTCATGACGGAATCGTTGATTCCCCTGATGGAATCCTTTCCGGATCTGAAGACTTCCATGGTCCGGCGACTCAACTGGTGGTGGGAAAACGCGAACGCGTGCCAGCTTCAGGAGGATTTTTCATCGATGCACCACTCGGTAAACCTGAACACGGCTTCCCTGACCGCGTGCACGTATGTCCAGTTGAGAGAATTCCTGGATCCGGGCCGGCAGGAAATCGATGTGAATGAAGTTCTGCTCAGCCAGAATAAGATGGAGAGTTTCATGGTAATGAAGAATCCGGAATCGTGCACCGTCACCGGGTGGATCGAGGCAAAAAACAGTCTCACCGCTCAGATGATTTCGGCCTGGCTCCGCGCCTATTGGGAATCGCGATAGCCGATAATTTCCGGGACAATCGAATCACGCCGGTGGACGCTTTTGCGCAAACAGCCTTCGAATGTAAGGAATGGCTGGAATCGAAAACTCAGGGCATAGCGATCCGGTAGGCGCGGAAAGAGCCGTCGGCGGGTATCGGATCTTCGAATTCCAATCGATTCCCCTCGGTCTCCACTGTGGCAATGGTCTGCCACACCACCATGTCGGACGAACACTGCACGACGCACGGCGCATCTTCCGCCCCCACTACCTGAAACTCGAAGGCATTGTTGGATACCAGTTCAACCGCTTCTGACCACTACGCGATCTTTGCCGATTTCGAGATGGCGGACGCGATCCCGGTATCAACGACGCTCACGATTGTGTCGGTGGACCCACAGGGTGCACATCTGACGTTCGATTCCTCCGTCAATCAGGTCTACACGATCCAGTTCGCCGACAGCATCAACGGACCGGGGTCCTGGAGCAATGCCACGGATTTCGTGGGCGTCCTGGGAACCGGGTCGGCAATCAACTACTCGGATACTGGGATCGGTACTGGAGGCGGGGTTTCGGGTAGTCAGAACCGGGTGTATCGGCTCTCGGTTGGCCAGTAACGTCAGCCCTCTTTAGCTTCCCATTAATGAAATCGAGTCCCGCCGTACCGTGCAGGGACATTGACGGCAAGGACTCAAGGCGCTGCCCTCACGAGGCGGAAGCAAAGGAAATTGTTCTCGACTTCGGGCGAGCCGAAGTCGCGAGTTGCGACACGGCAGCTGTCCGCGTCGTCGCTCCAGAAGCCGCCCCGCCGTACACGGACCGGCCCCGACACCGGGCCATCCGGGCCATGGGGATCCGTTCCTGGCGACGCGGCGTAGTAACTACTGCCGTACCAATCCCAACACCACTCCCACAGGTTCCCCGCCATGTCGTACAACCCATACCCGTTCGGCACAAACGTCCCCACCGGACTGGTGTATGGAAATGGGTTATCATCGTAATCGGGATGGAATCCATCCTGCGCGCTGGTGTCGTAGGGGAAACTGTTGGTGGCGGCATAGTAGTTCGCCCGCGTGTGCTGGATCGTGCTTGTGTCGCTCCACGGGAACCTCCGGTTGGCCGCGCCCCCACGCGCCGCCTTCTCCCATTCCGCCTCCGTCGGCAGCCGGTATCCGTTTGCTTGCCAGTCTACCTCCGGCGCGACCAAGTTCGCCCGGTAGACCTCCCCGCCCACCGTATAGCACGCCGTCAGCCCCTCCATCTCGCTACGAGCGTTGGCCCACTTCACGCAGTCGTACCAGTTCACCGTATGCACAGGGTGGCTCGCCGCTTTCCCCAACCCGGCGTTGTCGAAGGCATAGCCGTTCGTCACCGCCCAGCCATGCACCGCGTCCCACTGCGTTTTCGTTACCTCTGTCTCGTCCATGTAGAATCCGCTGATCGTGACGGTGTGCGGCGGCAGTTCGCTCGGCCCCCCCTCGCCGAAGGTATCGCCCATCACAAAATCGCCCGCCGGGATCAGCACCATGCCTGCAGGGAGTTCGGCGAGTCCCGCGGTCTCCAGGCGCTGTTCCAGATCCCCAAGTTTCTGGTAGATCTCCTCCAGCGTATTCATGGTGGGTCCGGGCGTTCCCGGAGGAGTCAGTGGACCTTGACCAGCGCAGGGATATGCGGCGACAAAGAGAGTAAGCGACGACAGAATCACTATATTTTTCATGGTCAGACTCTTCCTTCTCGGTCCGAATCTACAACGGAAATCGAGTAGTGATTATAGCAAGCAGCAGGCCGACAGTCAATGCTCGAAGCCCGTTTCGACCGCCCTTTGGCCGGTGACATGGACCACATGCATCGTTTATCGAACGGATTGCCTGTTTGGCTGGAGCAGTACCATGTGCAGCGAACGAAAAGAAATTGCTCTGGGTATTTGCGTGGAACACAATGAACGTGATTTGCAACATCACACGATATTCCTCGGCATATTGGTTCTTCAGTTCACGGTTGCTGTGTGCCCCGCAGAAGTGCTCCTGCGACCGAAGCCACCGCCCGGTTACACCTGGCAAGAGGTCCCGGATATGGGTTGCGCCTTCCTGAAGCCCAAAGGCTGGCACTACAAGCATGTCGAACAGAAGGGTCAACACGCTTGCTTCATCACGAAGGAGGACATCGACGCCGAGGGCTCGTTCAAGACCGGCCTGACCGTCAACATGATCCTTCTGTCGCACTTGAAGACGGGGATCACCGTTAACGTCACGCCTGAACCTCGTCGCGAAGCGGCGTAGAGTTCAAGGCGATTGTTCGACCTTCTGAACCGCCCTATTTGTCGCTCGAATATATGTTTCCCACACCTTGTCATAGACAGAGAGAGTGTGGTCTCCTATGATTTCAACGTAGTGTTCGTCGGGTTCAGCAAATTTTTCTGTCCCGATCAAAGCAGGGGCTCCATTCAGCGGCTTGTTACAGCTGTCCGCTATCAGAGAAACAAGAACGAGTGAAATACCTATCTGCACCGCCTGCATCGGCGGGCATAACTCAGCGACATCACCGGAAGGTCGTTTCTCAGGGGATTGCTTCGTTACACTTCTAAGCCGGAACGATTCAGCACTGAGAAGGTGAGCTCCGTTTGATATTGTCGGTTGTTCGCTCAAAAACCACTGACAATGATCAAAGAGGAGGCTCACCGAATGGTTAGTGTGGAGATTGACCGGGGAAGAAGCAAGCAGACGATACGAATGGGTTTCACCGGGCAGCGGCTGACAGCGTTTGGCGGGATGGTATTGTGGAGCGGCTTTTTGCGCAAAGTGGGTTTCTCGGAGCAGCTGGGGGAACTGCTGCCGCATCAGCCGCGTGCGCGCAATGCGTTGAAGCCCTTGGAGATTGCTCTGGGTTTTCTCGGTGGGATCATTCTGGGTGCCGACAAGCTCACGAGGATCAGTTGGCTGAGCCAGGACAGTGCATTGGCCGAAGTGCTGGGGATCGTCCGGATGCCGAGTCAATCGACCTTTAGTCGTTTCTTTGCGGGTTTTACCCAGCGCGGCGCCGAGCAACTCCAACAGTTATATCCGTGGATGCTGAGGCGACTGCCGAGCCGGCGTGGAGGCTATACCCTGGACCTGGATTCTACCGCCTTGCTTCATGAAGACGGCCACCAGGAAGGTGTACGGGTTGGTTACAGTCGCAAAGGTCTCAAGCCTTGTCATCATCCGCTGATTGCCGTGCTAGCCGAAGTGAAGATGGTCGCCGGGTATTGGCTGCGCAGCGGGAACTGCTCGGACGCGGGCAATGCAGCGGTACTGGTTGGCTCTTTGCTTGATCGACTTCCTGCTCAGATCCGCATTGGCCTGGTGCAGCCAATTTTTCGAGAACGCAAGTGAGCGTGCACTTCGGAGGCCTTTCGTGCTGCTATGTTCCTAGAAAGTGCGCCTTGGCTGGCGTCAATCGTCCTGGGGTGTTGGTACCCGACGATTGAAACATCACGGGGCCCGATATCTTGGCGTGAGTGTTCGCATTAATTGCTTTGCAAAGATACGATGGTGGGATGTGCTGCCCGCTTAGAGAAGAAGTGATCCCAGCTGTCCCAATGCCCGGACTGACCTCTCTGACTTCGAGTTGAACAACCTATAAGACTTCGTCTGCCGGGTGGCACCGGCTCAGGGTTCCGTGGGCGCACCATAGAGTCGGTAGGAGAGTACGTCCTCTCCAGCCGGGGGCGGGAACTCGAGGAAGATTTCCCCGGTGAGGTTAGTGACGACGGCGGTGAGGTTGGTCGGAGGGGTCCAGGGCGGCATCAGATCGCTGGAGCGTTGAACGCCGAGGGTGAGGGCAAAGGTTCCACTGAACTCGTCCCATTCAAGCGCCGGAATGCTTAAGGCGAGACCCTGGGTGTCGCTGGCTGCCAGCACGGCGTTCACTTCGTCCAGATCCCGTAGGGTCAAAACACTCAGCCGGAGCCCCAAACGCCCCTATTCCGGCACCAAGCGACGTTTCTATGCCTCGGTCTCGGCCGACCCCATCAACCCCACAGGCCGTTCTCCTGTCGTCCGGGAAAACCTCAAAGATCCAATGTCGTGATCGCCTCGGCGCAATACCTTGACCGTTCGGCATCGTTAACCTACGGCAGGGGCAAGATGCCCACGTCTTGCCCCGCACCCGGATCTCGAATACTAATCAGATGCGCAATATTTATTGACAAAACAAATGAAATATTTTGCATTTCGTGGTTGACGAAAGAAAGGAGAATCGTTTTTTTCGTTGAAAGCAGACACGTCACTTAGGAGCAGTCACACCAGCTAGAAAAAAGGAGTCGTATTGTGAAAAAGATCATAGCCATCATCCCCGTCATCCTCGCCAGTTTTGCCCTGTCTGCGTGGGCGACGCATTTCGTCGGCGATCCCAATGCCGGGAATGCCTGGGATACCACCAGCGCGGTGTCGATCGACCACCACTCCGGTGAGGCGGCCAGTCGCGAAGCGATCACGTCCATTAACGGTGTCGGCATGTCGGGTGATTTGCATCAGGGCGGCAACCCATCGACTCCCCTTCCTAACATGTTCCTGGCCCGCAACGACGGCGCCGGCGGATTCGGGCCCGGCGGCGGGGTTGCTCAAAACGCCGGCCAGACAGTCGGAAGCCATTACATCACGTACGGGTTTGACCAGGTATACGATCTGGCGAACGTTTGGATCTGGAACTGGAACGAATCGGCGTTCCCCCAGTTCGGATGGAGGGATGTGGAGATTCAGGTTTCTACCACCAACGGCACCAACCCCGCGGATTGGACGACGGTTTTCGCGGGTGAGATTGCTCAGGGTACCGGCATCGATCCCGACGTGGCCTCTTCAATCATTCCGGTCGGCGGAGTGTCCGCCCAATACGTGGCGGTCATCAACACCGGAACCGGGAATCGCGAGAACTGGAGCGACGGCACATTCGTCAACGATGCCGGTCTCGCCGAAGTCCGCTTCGAGATCGTACCCGAACCGGCCACCCTGGCGCTGCTGGGACTGGGCGGCATGATCATGTTCCTGCGTCGCCGGCGCTGAGCCATCCAACCAAGCCAAGCATTCGAAGAGGCCCGCCCATCCGGCGGGCCTCCTCTTTGCGTGGCACGGGCATCTTTTGCCCGTAGCCCCCCCCAAGCCCAAGCACGTGACGGGGGCATCGCGTGCCTTGTGCACCCGATCTCAAGAACAAGAAGGGAGTGGGGCTCGATCCATGCGCTCTAATGTCTCGCCTCCTGGTCCGACACGGGCAAGATGCCCGTGCCACGGATCTTGGCCACCGACAAACACCCAAAGCCTCCAACGCCTGGAAATTCCATCCAAACCCTGGAACCACCTCATCCAATCACTCGCACCTCCAGCGGAGCCAGTTCAACTTCGCTAATCGGCCGGTCCTGAAAGCGCGACCTGCCGCGGTTCCTTGCCTCTTGAACCCACGCCACTGTGACAAATGCGAATTTCTGTGTTTAGCCCGTAATTGTGAAAACTTTTCTGCGCATCTGCACAAAAACTCCGGTGCCGATTGGATTCTCTTGCTCGTGCGTCAGGGCTGGAGTATTTCATTTCGATTGAATTTTTTTCGGTCCGGTGTAGCGGGGATGCGGGGCGCCCCTGAGCCGATGGCAAGTGGAATTTCCCGTGATCAGATCGGTAACCGTGACGACAAGTCCAGTATTGTGGCCGAATTCGACCGAAAAATTATTGTACTAGATTATCGCAGGGTATGAATGGTAGACTGCATTCTTGTACGTATGGCTGAAGGAGATCTGCCCGTGGCTCGAAAATCAAAACAGGCTTTTACCCTGATCGAACTGCTGGTGGTGATAGCGATAATCGCCATCCTGGCCAGCCTGCTGCTCCCCTCCTTAAAGAGAGCTCGGGAGACGGCAATGTCGGCGCATTGCAAATCCAACATCCACCAGTGGACCGTGCTGATGGCCATCTATTTCGAGGATATGGGAGGATATACCGATGCCAATATTTCAGTGAATAAGAGGTTTTGGCCTCAGGGCCAGGAGGACTATATCTCCAACGACTCGTTTCTGCTGTGTCCAAAGGCGAGCAAAGTAAAACCCCAGGATTATGGAAACGGGCCGCAACATCGGGGCACGACCTCTTTCGCATGGGACAACCGCGGATGGTATAGCGACAACCCCAATCACTGGATTGGGAGCTACGGCAAGAACGCCTGGGTAGCACATTTTGCTTCGGGAGGGTGGTACGGCGCCGATTCGGACCGCAACTTCTGGCATTCCACCATCGACGTTGCACGTCCGGACATCGTACCTTTGATCAGCGACAGTGCCTGGTTCCATCCGCTGCCGCTACAATCCGACTCGCCTCCGCCTACCCGCGACTACATGAATGTCAGCGGATTTGGTAATAACATTTGGATGATCGCCATGGACCGCCACCTGGAGACGGTCAATGTTGGGTTCTTCGACGGCAGCACACATGGGGTCGGACTCAAAGGATTGTGGTCCCTGATGTGGCATCCGCTCTGGAACCTGGAAAATCGTTGGACATCCGCCGGAGGCGCGCGCACGGGCGACTGGCCGACGTGGATGCGCCAAATGCCGGCGTATTAGTAACGGAACTCGCGTAGAGTTCCGAGAATCGCCAACCACGGCCCGCCTCCCGAATCCACCGAATTTTATAGTCGATTTTCCGAAGTCAGGATGCTAAAATGATTCGTCGGCAACAATGAATTTGTGATCTCGTTGTTTTTTGCGGTTCGCAAGCTTCCGGCCGGAGGGAAGGCCACTTGCATTTCAGATTTTCCCGTCGCCTACCACGATGCATTACGGGTTTTCGGGAAAAGATTACAGGAGTTAATGACCCGGCTCATCACCCCGAATGGTTCTTTTCGTTTTAGTTCTTTGTCGTAACCGGCTTGAGTGCTTCTTGGGGACCTGCATCGCAGTGGTGCGCAATCCTTTACGTTGAACAGGTCGGCTCAACGTTACTCAAGGAGCTTCCGGGAGTCTGGGGTGCCCCACGGCTGATCATGTTGGATATAAAACATCGAACCCCAGTTTTCGCGCAGGCAGGGAGCCTCGGCGTAACAGGCCGAGCTTCAAGCAGTGGGTTCCTTTCGTGCTGGTAGATTTCTTTCCGGGTCCTAACATATGTGTCTGGAGCCGATTCTGAATTCGCAGAAATTCAACAGTCACAGGAGCCACAATGAATCGATTGCGTATTTGCAACACAGCCATCTTGATGGTTGTTTGGGTCCTTTCCGGCATTGCAATGACCTCATGGGGGCAATTCTCCATTGACTGGCATACGATTGACGGTGGGGGCGGTACGAGCACCGGAGGCGTATATACGATCAGCGGCACAATCGGGCAACCCGATGCCGGTCCCGCCATGACCGGAGGTCCCTATTCACTCCAGGGAGGATTCTGGAGTCTCATCGCGGTGCAGACGCCGGATGCGCCGTTTCTGAATATCGAGCCGGCCGGACCGGGACAGGCCACTATCTCGTGGACCCCGGACGATCCGGGCTGGTTGCTTCAACAGGCGACAGACCTTGTCCTCAGCAACTGGGTGAACTCCGCCAGCGGCCCAACCAACCCCATTACCGTCCCCGCGACGGTCCCAACCATCTTCTACCGTCTGCATAAACCCTGATCAACACGTCCTGATCTGAGCACGAAAGGAAAACCATGAAGTACCACCTGACTCATTCTTCTCTTGCGGCGCTGCTCTTCGTCCTCCCGGCCATCGAGCTACCCGCCCAGACCACGGCGTTCACGTACCAGGGGCAGTTGCAGGTAAACGGGAGCCCGGCCAACGGGCTGTACGATCTCACGTTCGAGGTCTTCGACGCCGACACGAACGGAACATCTTTCGGCGTCGTAACCAATGCTGCTACGGACGTCGGCAACGGTTTGTTCATGGTGGCGCTAGACTACGGATCCGGCGTGTTCGACGGCAGCCAGCGATGGCTTGAGATCGGAGCGGTGACCAATGGGGGGGGGACGTCTGAAGTCCTGACTCCGCGACAGCCGATCACTTCGACGCCCTACGCAATCAAGGCGGGAGGCGTGGATGCGGTCGCGATCATGGGGACCATTTCGCCGACCAGCATCGGCCCCGGCACCTTCACCGGCAACTTCTTGGGAGGCGGTTCCGCCCTGACCACGCTGGATGCATCCGAGTTGGCAACCGGCGCCGTGCCTCTTGCGGCCCTGGACAATGCCTGGAAGACAACCGGCAATGCCGGCACGACGGCGGGCATCAACTTCCTCGGAACCACGGACAGCGCACCCCTGGATTTGAGGGTCAACAACACGCGTGCAATGCGAATTGAAAGCACGGGGGGCACACCGAACCTCATCGGCGGCCACAGTGGCAACACGATCGGGAGCGGGTCGGTGGGAGCGGTCATTGCCGGCGGCGGCGCCTCCGTGTTCAGTCATAGCATCGGAGCCGGCTCTGATTACAGCTCGATCGGCGGCGGACTCTTCAATAGCATTGCCTCCAATTCAGCGGCCGCCATCATTGCGGGAGGAGGCGTCAATTACATCGGCGTGGGCTCTGATCTCAGCACGATCGGAGGTGGGCTGGACAATGCCATCTCCAACGCGTCGCCTTACTCCGTGATTGCAGGGGGAACCACGAATAGCATCGGATTCGAATCGGACTTCAGCGTCATCGGCGGCGGCCACCATAACAACATCGCATCGAGTTCCCTCACTGCCACGATCGGCGGTGGCCGCTATAACAACATCGCCTCAAGTTCCTACACTGCCACGATCGGGGGCGGCTTCGATAACAACATCGCATCGAATTCCTTCTATGCCACTATCGGCGGCGGCCGGGGCAATAACATCGTTTCGGATTCCCCGTATTCCACCATCGGCGGCGGCTTTGGCAACGACATCGAGTCGAGTGGTTTTTCTGCCACCATCGGGGGCGGCTTCTATAACAACATCGCATCGAATTCCTTCTATGCCACCATCGGCGGCGGCAGCGCCAACGATATCGCGAGTTCCCAATATGCCACCATCGGCGGCGGCGCGGGCAACGACATCGCATCGAATTCCTTCACTGCCACAATCGGCGGTGGCAACGGCAACCATATTGCGTCCTCGGCACCGTATGCCAGTATTCCCGGCGGCGGCGGGAATGACATAGGTGCCGGCGCCTCGTACGCCTTTGCCGCCGGGCGGCAGGCCAAGGCGAATCACGCCGGCAGCTTCGTCTGGGGGGATTCGCAGGACGAGAATGTTGTTTCGACCATCACCAATCAGGTTGTTTTTCGCGCTCAAAACGGGATGCGGCTGACTGAGGATGCCGGATCGGCCGCGGCCATCACTGTCGGCGATCGGTACCGAGACAATGCGCTGCTTGCCTGGGGCAAGGTGTCCAGTGGCGGAAGTCTGCTCGCCGGTTTTGGCGTCAGTTCGGTGACGTACCATGCCGCGGGTGATTATGAAATCTTCCTCACCGACACCGCCGCCAGCGTTCATAGCATTGTTCCGGTCGCCATGGCCGAGATCGACACCGCTCCGACGAGTGCAAGCACCATACGCATCGTTTCCATTAATCAGGACGGCAGTAACGCAAACCGCTTTAAGGTCTACATCAACAACGGGAACTACGCCCTCGTAGACAACGAATTCGTTTTCATGGTCACGGCCCGGTGAGCCGTCCAGACCCTACCCGTAGCGTGATTAGGTGAACGGGAGCGGGATGAAGGGAACCATCGCAATGAGATTGATGCACAGAATCATCCCGGGTGTGGTTCTCTTGACTGTGGGTCTGGCGTGGAGCCTCGCGGCGTACGCCCAGTTCGCGATCGACTGGTACACGATCGACGGTGGCGGCGGGACGAGCACCAGCGGAGTGTACGCAGTCAGCGGCACCATCGGACAGCCCGATGCCGGCCCTGCGATGACTGGCGGCGCCTACTCCGTAGAGCCGGAGGCTTCTGGAATCTGGTCGCAGTGCAGACCCCGGGAGCTCTATTCCTGCTGATCGAGCCGGCCGACCCAGGGCAAGCCACGATCTCCTGGATTCCCGACGATTCGGGCTGGGTGCTTCAGCAGAGCGACAGCCTCTCGCCCGCAAATTGGATCGACTCACCAAGCGGGCCAACAAATCCAGTCACCATGCCGATTACAGGACAGGCGAGGATTTACCGATTGATCCAACCATGAATCCACCTCTCCTCAACGGCCAAGGCTTCCAACATTGAGGTGGCGGCGGCACAATGATGCCGAGTAGAGATCCCGATAACAGTCCCAGTCGCTCCCATTGTTTTAGCGTCTGTTAGCCGTAATAGGTTTCAGCACTTTTCTAGAATAGACATCACACTGCAGCGGAGCTCTTTAGATCGACCAAATCCGCTCACCGTTAGGGTAGGAGCTTCCGGGAAGCTGGGGCGCCCCACTGTAGGAAATGTTGGTACCCGATGATTGAGCCGCTGCTGGGCTCAGTTTTCTCCTCCTGCTCCACCCTTCAGTCGCGTTGCTCCGAATAACAAAAGTAGCCTTGGCATGCGCATGCTTTACTGCATAATCGTGCGCCAAGTCGGCTGCGTTGTCGCATAGAGGGTGTGCTCACATCGCCATCTGTAAGATGGGTGTGTCCGCACTGCGTACCAAAAGGAAGTGTCCAAAAGGAGGAAAGAAACAAGATGAAGCGATCAAGCATCCACTTCGCCACGTTACTGCCCCTGTACCTGACTATCGGGTTGACCGCCCAAGGAGCCGCCGAGAAGCCGTCCGAAGTTATCCTCATCAAGAACGTCGACGTATGGGACGGACGGAGTGACGGACTCAAGAAGGACCACGATGTACTGATGGTCGGTAATCTCATCAAGAAGGTTGCCGAAAACATCCCGAGTTCCGGCACGTACGAAGTTGACCGGAAGAGTGGTGCAGTCAAAGACATGGGGATCCACAGCGGAATCCACGCTTACTCAATCAAGGTCATCACGGAAGAGGGCAAAGAGGAGAAGAAGGATGTTGAGGTCAAGGTTATCGACGGTGGTGGACGCGTATTGATCCCCGGCTTGATCGACATGCACGCCCACCTCTCTATCCACGAAGGCATGCTGGATGGCCGCGATGCCTGGGACCAGATGGCCATTGGCGCCGTCTCGCAGGAAAGAATGCGTTCGTACCTTGATCAGGGGTTTACGACCTGCCGCGACGCCGGTGGGAATGTGCTCGGATTAGCCAAGGCACACCGCCTGGGCCGCATACCCGGTCCGAAGATTTACGCAAGCGGCGGCTTCCTCACGCAGACCGGTGGACACGGCGACGTCGGTCGGTGGAACGACCAACCTGGTTCGCCCAATTACCTTTCCAACAACGGCTTTTCATACATGGTGGATGGTGCGGATGAAGTATTGAAGGCCGCACGCTACAATCTGCGTGCCGGAGCCACGCAGATCAAGATCATGGCTGGTGGAGGCGTTGCCAGCGAATTCGATCCGCTCCATATGACACAGTTCACACTTGAGGAGATGAAGGCCGCTGTTGATATCGCCGCAGACTACGGCACGTACGTACTCGCCCATGCGTATCACGACAGCTCTGTGAATCGCGCTATCGATGCAGGGGTGCGGTGCATCGAGCACAACTTTCTAGTGTCCGAGGATACCGTCATCCGCATGAAGGAAGAGGGCATCGCATTGTCGTGCCAGTCGATCATCTCCCTGGTGACCTTCGCCAACCCGGAGCAGATCACGTTCTTCTCACCTGACCAGCAGGCCAAGGGCAAGAAGGTCAATGCGGGTGCAGCACAGATGTTCGAGTGGGCCATGAAGCACGACCTCATCATGGTGACCGGCGGCGACATGTTCGGCGTGGCGGATGGCCCTCGCCAGGCAGAGAACATGATCAAGATGAAGGATGTCGGTTGTTCGCCGCTCAAGATCTTGAAAATGGGCACCTCGGATGCGGCAAAGGTCATCGCGTGGTGCGGCGAAATGAATCCGTACAAAGACGCCTACCCGGATCTCACTCCTGAGGAGAAAGCCAAAAAGGGCATTGGACTCGGCGTGATCGAGAAAGGCGCCTATGCCGACATGATCTTGATGGAGGGCAATCCGCTGGAGGACATTGAGTTGCTCCGCGATTACGAGAACAACATGAGGCTCATCATTCGCGACGGCATGATTTGGAAGAATACCCTGTAGGTTTTGAGCGGTTCAGGGGCTTATGGATGTACAAACCGTGAGCCACCCGAATGCCTGATTTTATAACCGCCTTGATTACTTTTTCTGTTGAACCAATCTGCTGCAGCACAGCCGATTGTGTCGAATGGAGCGGCTCATCTTTACTCAAGGAGCTTCCCAAGCCGTGAGCGTCCCCACGTGTGGTAACGTCGGTGAGGAAAGATAGGGTTGCAAGAATTGCAGTGATGCTAGAGCGTTTTAAATAAAACTGTAGCCACTCTTTTGTTCTCTGTGGTACGCTGGGGGCATGAAAACCTTATCGTTGGATCTGCGAGAGCGGATCCTTGCTTCCTATGACAATCAGGAAGGCACCAGA
>Ga0315336_1001209_pt1 | contig 53795 bp, 57 predicted proteins | sample ASW5metaG_FD_204512 | JGI IMG/M metagenome (GOLD analysis project Ga0315336, IMG submission 204512) | Ammonia-oxidizing marine archaeal communities from Monterey Bay, California, United States - ASW #5 | ecosystem: Environmental > Aquatic > Marine > Intertidal zone | place: USA: California...
TCGTTAGGCCGAATTCCGTTTACTTCATTAGCGCCCAACCCTACACTGCCAGGCGCTGGCCGTAAGAGTCAGGTACGAGTTCAGGCGAGGGACACACAATCTTCAAAAGGCTGCAGAAGGGCCTCTCGCTGCTGTGGGTGCTGACAATCTCGTTAGAGGTTGGGGCAGCTGACCTTGCAGTGGTGATTGATGATGTAGGCTACAACAAAGTGCGCGGCATGCGCGCCATATCGCTTCCCGGCCCGGTGACCATCGCCGTGCTCCCCTTCGCTCCCCATACTTCCTCGTTAATACAACACGCTTCCCTGGTGGGCAAAGACGTGATCGTGCACCAGCCCATGCAGCCCCGACCTTCACCCCAGGTTCGCGATGAGCAGGACACCCTGACACTGGCTATGTCCGCAGAGGAATTCGACGCAGCTATCAGTCGCGCGCTGGACGCAGTACCGATGCGGGTGGGTCTTTCGAACCATACGGGTTCCCTGCTAACCCAGCACCATCTGCCAATGGCGCGGTTGATGTCGCAGCTGCAGGAACGCGGCCTTTTCTTCCTCGATTCGCGCACCTCCGCAGAGACGGTTGCGCTGCAAGTCGCCCACGACAGTGGCGTGCCGGCACTCAAGCGGGATGTATTCCTGGACCACGATCGCTCACCCCACGCCATCGACCGCGCGTTCCAACAAGCGCTAACCATCGCACGTCGCAACGGTCACGCGGTGCTGATCGGTCACCCTTATACTGTGAGCCTGGAGTTTCTGGAGGACCGCTTGCGCGAGCTGCCTGCCGACATAGAGTTGGTGAACGCCGCCGATCTAGCTAAGCGTGGGCGTCAGCCTCCCTATCCAACAATCCTTGCCCAGCCGCCAGGTCTAAGCTCCCTTCGTATATCGCCCGGCCGGTGATCGCGCCGAACAGTAACTCTTCGCTACCCGCAAACGCGGCTTTCAGTACAGCGAGGTCATCCACGGTCGTCACGCCGCCAGAAGCTATTACTGCAATACCGCACGCCCGGGCAAGAGCGAAGGTAGCTTCAACATTGAGGCCGGTCATCATCCCGTCGCGTGCTATGTCGGTATACACCACTCCGGCAATCGGCAAGTCCGCGGCCGCACACGCAAGATCGCTCGCCGCAAGCGCAGATGTCTTGTCCCAACCATCCGTGGCCACCATGCCGTCGCGGGCATCCAGGCCAAACCAGATTTTCTGTGGATAAGCATGTGCCATCTCGGCCAGAAACCCTGGGTCTTCGATGGCCTTAGTGCCGACGATGATGCCGTCCACGCCCGCATCGAGGTACGCAGCGACTACGTCCCGGCTGCGAATACCGCCGCCGACCTGCACTGGTATTTCCCCCATCGCCGCGACCATGTCCTGGATCAAGGCCTTGTTGCGCGGTTCACCGGCAAAAGCGCCATCAAGATCAACAATGTGCAATCGCCGACAACCCTGGGCGCGCCAATGCTCAGCCATGGCCACCGGGTCTTCGGAAAATATGGTGGCATCATCCATGCGACCTTGACGCAGGCGCACACATTTCCCACCTTTGAGGTCGATGGCCGGAATCAAAATCATCGTCTACAAGCTACCCTTGGTAGAAGGGACCACGCCAGTCATGCGCGAATCCGGCGCGACCGCCATGCGCAGCGCGCGACCGAAAGCTTTGAACAACGTTTCCGCCTGGTGATGCGCGTTTTCGCCCTTCAGATTGTCCAGGTGCAACGACACCATGCCGTGGTTTACGAAGCCCTGAAAAAACTCGCGCAACAGGTCGACGTCAAAATCACCGATGCGGCCACGCGTATACGCGACTTCATAGAAAAGCCCGGGTCGGCCGGAAAGGTCTATAACGACTCGGGATAGGGCCTCATCCAGGGGCACATAAGCATGCCCGTAGCGGTAAATACCGGACTTGTCGCCAATTGCCTGGGCAAATGCCTGGCCCAGAACGATGCCCACGTCTTCTACGGTATGGTGGGCGTCGACCTGCAGGTCGCCGGTGGCTTCGATACGCAAATCCACCAGGCCATGACGCGCGATTTGCGTGAGCATGTGTTCGAAAAACGGAATACCCGTACTGATTTCGCTCTTGCCAACGCCGTCCAGGTTGAGGCTCAACTCGATCTGGGTCTCGGCGGTTTCGCGTGTAACCGTGGCGGTGCGCGCCTTACTCATTATCCATGCTCATCGGCTTTTGGAGCGCGGATTCTACGCCGTTGCGCATAAATATGAAGCGAATCCGCGCCTAAAGCCGGTCCATCAAACTACCGTGGGGGAGAAACCTGTTATTGGTGTGGGCCTTGATCCACTTGCTCAACCCTGGCGGATAGGCATCACGGGATTTAAGCGCCTTGACCATGGCCACCACCGGCGACCTATCGCCTGCGGCCCAACTTGGAAACTGCATTTCGCCCAGCGTGAATACGCGCACCAGACCGAGAAGCTGCGCATCGCTACAATCCGGCGCCTTACCGGCCCAGTCTTTATGCGCTGCAAGGGGCGCAAAACGCGCTATCTCGAGCTCTGATAGCACGACGCTATCGCCATCAAACGACTCCGCGAATCGGCACAGCTCTCGAAACGCAGCCTCATCCATGCCGGCATCCATGGCACCCGGGTCAAACGTGTCTACCGCCATGAGGAAAACTTTTCCTTGTAAAAAGGTCTAACCATAGTACATTTAGGCCATTATCTTGACGCAATAAGACGTTTATAATTCAATCGAGAAAGGGCATACACTAACAAGCAACGATCGTGGTGCAACAGAAGTAGCACTTTCGTGACACGAAAATAAAAAGTGCCGATAAGAAGTAAGGGCGTAGACTCGTGAACGACCGCATCTATTTGGGGGATGACGACCACTGGTATTACCGCGCGCGCGGCAATACATCCGTGGGGCCGTTTGAACACCGCCAGCAGGCAGAACAAACACTAGCTAAACAAATCCGCAGCTGGTCTGGCCGCGCCTATCCGCGCACCAGCTGGTCTGGCGACGCCAAAGCGCCAAGAATTTTTCGCCGTTCAGCTACCCGTCAGTCTTAATTGCCTATAATCACCCCCGTTTACTAACCTACGGGGTCAGCCTATGCGGCTTATTTCGCGCATCCTGGGATTTACGCTTGCGCTCGTTGTGGCTGTGGTACTGGTCGCGTTCTACTGGATACAGGACGCCAACAACTTAAAGCCAGAACTGCAAGCGCTAATTGCTGCCAACAGCGACTACTCGGCCGAATTCAATGGTGATCTGACCTGGTCGCTGTTTCCGCCGCTGCATCTGCAGGCCCAGAACGTTACCCTGAGCAGCTCGGACGAAGAAATCACCGCCGCGTCCATTGACCTCCGAATGGATCTCTCCGCGATGTGGGAGGACATCAACCAATGGCGGGTTACAGAACTGCGCCTGCGCGATACGGTGCTCGAACAGACCCTCGACGGGTCGCGAACCACGATTCACGCCGCCGACATCCTCGACTTCAGTCTCGGCGAGCCATCCGGTTTCCATTTGGACGCCGCCCACCAAAGCACCTCGGATGAGGAACCGTTCGCCGCAATTCTCAGTGGCAAGGTCACCTTTCACCCGGAGGGCGATGACGGGCGCATGCACGTTATTCTCCAGGACACCGCGATCGACGCGCAGGGTATTGCAGGTGTGTGCGAGGCCGATGTGAAGGAACCCGTCACGGTTCCCGCGAATCTGCCTGCTGCAAAAGACGACGAAATCCTGCCCATCGCCACGCTACGCGAATTCGACATCACCGCAAACTGCGCCCTCACCGCACTTGAGTTCGGTAGCGAAACGTTCAATGACGCTGAGTTTGAGTTGACCAATATCAACGGCCAACTGAACTTCATGCTGAATGTGCGTGATTTCCTCGGCGGCACGCTGATGGCGGACGCCGACGTAGACATCACCCAAACACCCGCTCAGTGGACACTATTGCCGGAAATCGAGAACGTGGACAGCGAGCGCCTGATGCAGTGGACAGATCAGAAACTGCAGTGGATAGCACCGGTAGCGTTCAACAGCACAGTAAAGATGCAGGGCAACAGCGAGGCCGAGCTGGCAACAAGCCTGCGCGCGAACAGCGAGTTTGACGGCGGCCAGGGGCAGATCAACATTTCCGCCATCAAAGAGCAGCTCATGCAGCTAGCGCTGCTGGCAGGCAAGGCCGACGAGGTATCTGCCTGGCCGGACATGTGGGAATACCAGGAATTCACCGGGCGCTGGAACATTGTGGGGCCCGCCCATGATCTCAAGTTCGCCATCGATAACATGAGCGTGGATGCGCAAGGCAGCATCGACTATCTGGCAGACCGAATGAATCTACTCGCCGAAGTTACCCTGCACGAAGCACCTGAAGGCAGCCCAATGCGCATCAATCCGATGTTGCAAGGCACCGCCATCCCGGTACGTTGCAGGGGATCCACCGCTAGCCCTACGTGCAAGCTTGACGACGGTGCAGCGCAGAATCTCATCGCGCGCGCCTTGCAGCGCGATGACGAATCCGGGCTGCGCAACAAACTGGAAGAAAAAATAGAAGAGGATGTGCCGGAAGAATATCGCGACACCGCTCGTGAACTTCTGGATTTACTGGGCCGGGCTTTAGAGGGAGACTAACGCCCCCTGAACATCCCGCGGCATTCATGGATTTGTTCGCCCAACAACTGCTGGCCTGGTTCGATAAACACGGCCGCACCGACCTGCCCTGGCAACAAGACATCACGCCCTACCGGGTGTGGGTGTCGGAGATCATGTTGCAGCAAACCCAGGTCAGTACGGTTATCGACTATTACAACCGGTTCATGGCGCGTTTTCCTGATGTGACCACGTTAGCGCGCGCACCGCTGGATGAAGTGCTGCACGCATGGACCGGGTTGGGCTACTACGCACGCGCGCGCAACTTGCACAAAGCGGCCCAGACGGTCGTCGCGGAGCATGCCGGCGGCTTTCCCGTGAGCCAGGACGCACTCGAAGCGCTCCCGGGTATCGGGCGGTCCACCGCCGGCGCCATTCGGGCCATCGCACACGGCCAGCAGGCAACGATTCTGGACGGAAACGTGAAGCGTGTGCTGACACGCTTTCATGCTATAGACGGGTACCCTGGCAAGAGCAAGATTAACGCTAGGCTATGGCAGCTCGCACAAACCCACACTCCACAGACCAACACAGGCGCGTACACACAAGCCATTATGGACCTGGGAGCAACCTTGTGTACGCGGCGTAAGCCAAACTGCAACCTATGCCCCATAAGCGAGCAATGCATGGCGTACGCAGCGGGAGAAACCGAACGCTACCCGCATCCGAAACCCAAGAAGAACAAACCGGTCCGCAATGCGCGTTTCTTTGTACTCAGCACACCCGACAACGCAACATTGCTCGAACAGAAGCCTCTCAACGGCCTGTGGGGTGGCCTCTGGACACCGCCACAGCGAGACGCTGACACGCCGGTGGAAAAATTTCTAATTGAGCTTGGCATCGACGCCAAAGCGCTGCAGTCAGAACACCTGGCGCCAACATTCAGACACACGTTCACCCACTACCACCTGGACATTGAGCCGGTTTATTTGCGCGTATCGAGCATCCCCGTGCGCGTAGAAGATACCGACAATCAGCGCTGGGTGAAGCCAGACCAACTTGGCGAGGGAAATAATGCCATTGGCCTTTCCGCGCCAGCCGTTAAACTACTCGCAAGTCTTGGGGAAACACTGGAATCATGACCCGCACCGTTAACTGCAGCCGATATCAGGAAGAGCTGGAAGGCCTGGAAAAACCGCCACTGCCAGGCCCGAACGGAGAGCGCATATTCAATGAAGTGTCGAAGCAGGCATGGCTTGAATGGCAGGCGCTGCAAACCATGCTGATCAACGAAAAACATCTAAAACTGATCGACCCCGAAGCGCGTAAATATCTTACCGAGCAGATGTGGCGATTCTTTTCGAATCAGGAAGTTGACCACGCCGAGGGTTACGTCGCACCCAGCAGTTGACGATGCCCCATCACCCCGCTTTAATACGCCGCTCTTTGCCCGGTGGATAGCCACCGCAACCTGGCCAGATAGCTCAGTCGGTAGAGCAGGGGACTGAAAATCCCCGTGTCGACAGTTCGATTCTGTCTCTGGCCACCATCTATTTTGTAACGATCTCTAGGTTAGCGACGCCTCTCTGTCGACACTGTGTCTCACAACGCGGTTGCCGGTTCGATGTCTGTCTCTGGCCACCATCTATTTTGTAACGATCTCTAGGTTAGCGACGCCTCTCTGTCGACACTGTGTCTCACAACGCGGTTGCCGGTTCGATTCTGTCTCTGGCCACCATATGAATCAGTGACTTATCACGAGTCTCAATCGTTGACCTTCCTCAGATTGCATCATCAAGGTTGTTCACTGACCGCTTGAGGTGCATCCCAGCCAGGTGTCCACACCGCAACACCATCGCATTTGAGGATCAGCCACCGAGTTCCAACAACTTCGTGCAAGCTAGTCCCATTCAACACGTATCAATTGTAGCAGCCGACTTAGATCGAGCCGATCGATACTGTCACGGTCCAATCCGTAGATTTTCAGAATTTGATCATGCGTCGGGCCTAGCGATAAGTCGCGCAGATTCAGGAAAACACCAACGTCACCAGCGCTCAACCCAGCTTCAAGAATTTCAGCCAGCAGCGTTGCGTCACCTTTCAAATCGGCAGCCTGGGCGGCGGTAAGAAGGGAAACATATGAAGGCGATGACAATATTTCATCCGCGATGGCTCGCGCCTTGGCTCCATCGCCATGCAGAAGATAGAGCTGTCCTTCAGCAATGCGTCGTGCAATAGGTGGGGCGCCCCAGTAAAGGGCATCACGGCTCAATACCTCTTCCAACGAGTCGACGTCTCTCCGATGAATCGCAAGTTGAGCCCGCACCCAATCAACGCTCATACCAAGCTTTTCGCTTTGTTCAAGATCTACAAGCGTATCTGCCGCGGAGCGGTATTTAAGGGCAAAAGTCGCGCGTTGCATGTACACCCGAGGAGAAAGGGGGTCTAACTCAACAATACGGTCAATTAAGTGAGCAGCGAGTTGCGTATACCCCGCTGCACGCAAGGTAATATTGCACGCTATGATGATGTCCACATTGTTTGGATGCTGCACACATAACGCACCCAACTCGTTCGAAGCCTTCTCTATATCATGGTTGAACCACAGCTCTGCTAACGCAAGCCCGGTCAAACCATCTGGATGGCTGGGATCGATTTCGATGGCTCGACGATTGTGGTGAACAAATTGTTCCCTGACCGCCTCAATTGGCTCTACACCAAAAATGTTCTGGTTTATCAATAATTGAGCCAGCCTTGCGTGCGCATCGGCAAACTCGCTATCGAGTTCCAACGCTCTTTCGTAAAACGATTTGGCCGCACTAAAATCATTTCGCGCACCGTGAAATTTTCCTTGCAGGTAGGCGATGTACGCCTCTGGATTTACCTCTCTCCCGGAAGGTTGCTGCGCAACTGAAAACTGCACCCGCAGTTCACGAAGAATGCGATAAGTGATCTCGTCCTGAACCGCAAGAACGTCCTCAAGCTGTTCATCATGTTTCGCAGACCAGAGCGTTGAGCTATCTGTCACCCTTACAAGTTGCACGTTTACGCGGACCCGGTTGCCCACCCTTCGGGTGCTGCCTTCCAGAACGTGCGAAGCGCCGAGTGCCTGTCCGATGTCTGCGATACCCATGAGACTGTCTCGAAATGCAAACGAAGAAGTACGTGCCTTGACCGTCAAATCACTATGCCGCGCCAGCCCACCAATGATGTCTTCTGCAATGCCATCGCTGAAAAACAATTGTTGTGGATCACTACTGAGATTGACGAAGGGCAATACCGCGACGACTGGCCGTGTGTCGGCGACTGCCTGAGTGATGTCTGCTGAGGGTGGAGGAGCCTTACGCTCAACCATTGATATTCCAAAGAAAGCGAATCCGATAAGCGCAATAGTGGCGAGTGACGCCCAACGACCATATTTACGCGACGTCGGTTTGTTTACCGATTTTAAAATCGCCCGTCCGGGTTGGAGCAAGGTGCTGAGCTTGCGCTCATATTCTTCGGGACTGATCTGGTGTTTCATGATCGCCTGAGAGGAGCCCAGAGATAACTTCAAGCCACCAGGTATATCTGTCGGCTGAAGATGAATGGCAACAATGGGCTTGTCGTGATCGAGTGCATACTGCACTTCGTTCCGACAATGTCTGGAGCCTACCGATGCGGGTGACACAAAAAACAGAAGGCGATCTGCGCCATCAATTGCTTGCGCCAGATCTTCCGGCCATTCACTCCCAGGCGAGATCCCCTCGTCATACCACAAATTTGCACCTGCAGCGTGAAGGTTCGCGAGTTCCGAATACACAGCAGACGCGTCTTCGTGTGCGTAGCACACAAAATGATAGGGCTCATCACCCGCGTAAGCAGGAAATGGTTTTTCTAACATGACTGCCTTTTCTTAAAGCGACAATAGCCCACCGGTTTCGATACCTAATCGATCTCAACTATTGCAGCCCAGGAAACTTCTTACATGATAACAAACCGTTCCAAGAGGGGAGTCCAACTGGGGCAAGCCATCCACAAGAAGCTCTTTCCAAAGCCAGGCGATTGCGGGTGACTTAGAGATACCGCGGTCAAACACCCATACCCGCGCGCGGGGATTATGTGGGGATCTCATGCCGTCACCTGCATCATCACCAATTCTGGCCGCTCATGATCCCGTTGACACGCCTTATTCGCCGCCACGATCAGCCCCATTGCCGATGCGATCCATCGGCTTTCCTTGGTAGGCAAACACGAAGGTCCTGTGCTTCCCTCGCTGATCATCCACCCGTAGTTGAAGGGGTCAACCGTTTGTGTTGTGTCGGTATTCATGTCAGACAGGTCCCAAATGTCGTTCCAGTAGGTGGGCCTATTCGCATGATGTAGCATCAGGTTTTCCATTACCAACTGGAGAGTCTAATGCGGCTTAAAAACAAGGTTGCTTTCATTACAGGCGCGGGCGCGGGTATTGGCCGGGCGTGTGCAGAGCGCTTTGCCACCGAGGGCGCATCAGTGGTCATCGCCGAGATCGACGAAGACAGCGGCCGTGCCGCCGAAGCATCCGTTGGTACGGACCAAAGTCTGTTTGTGAAAACAGATGTGACCGATGAGGAAAGCATTACTGGCGCACTCGCCGCTGCTGAAGAGCGGTTTGGCATGATTAACGTGCTGGTCAACTGTGCCGGCGGATCGATAACGGGGGATAAAGCGGTTACCGACGTAGCACCGGAGGTGTGGGATCACACCATCAATCTGGACCTGAAGGGACCTTTCCTGTGCTGTCGTCTGGGTATACCTCTGCTGGAAAAAGCCGGGGGCGGCAGCATCGTCAACTTCACATCGGTTGTCGCGCTGAAAGGCGCCTTTGGCGGTCATGTCTACACTGCGGCAAAAGGCGCAATCATATCGCTCACCCAGGCGCTTGCCGGCACCTACTGGCGCCAGAACATACGCGCCAATGCCATCGCACCCGGCATCGTCCTGAGCGATCGTGTTGCGTCACGCCTGCAGATGAATCAGGCTGGGTCGGCCGAACAACAGATCGCGCATTCAATCGCCCAGGACAATCGCCTGGTCGATCGTCGCCACCCGTTCGGCCATGGCATGCCAGAAGACATTGCCAGTGTCGCGCTCTTTCTCGCGAGCGACGAATCGAGGATGGTCAATGCCGCCGTCATACCCGCGGAAGGCGGTGCTTCACACTACTGAGATCTTCGTCCAGCCGATTTAAGCGGACAAGCTGCACGGGAAAGGTCAGACTAATTCACCACCTGGAGGATTGAACAATGAAAATCGGAGTCGTTTTTCCACAAACAGAAATTGGCCCAGACCCAGATATAGTCGCCGAGTACGCGGTCGCAGCGGAATCTCTGGGTTATGACCACCTGCTTGCTTACGACCACGTTCTGGGGGCCGGGATAGCGAGTCGCCCTGATTGGCAAGGTCCCTATACCAGTGACAGCATGTTTCAGGAACCCTTCGTTCTCTTCTCTTATCTGGCGGGTCTCACCTCATCGATAGAGCTTGTCACTGCAGTGATTATTCTGCCGCAACGTCAAACGGCGCTTGTCGCCAAACAGGCGGCTTGTGTCGATGTGTTGAGTCGCGGTCGGCTACGCCTTGGCGTCGGTACGGGCTGGAATAACGTGGAATACGAAGCGCTTGGTGAGAACTTCCACGATCGCGGCCAACGGTCAGAAGAACAGATCGAACTCTTACGCAGACTTTGGCGTGACGATGTCATTAGCTATTCGGGAGAGCACCACACGATTACACAAGCGGGTCTTAATCCACTCCCCGAGAATAAAGACATTCCAATCTGGTTGGGTGGAATGGCGCCTCAAGTCATCGAACGGGTTGGGCGTCTTGCCAATGGCTGGTTTCCCTTCGTAAACAAGGATCTCGAGCAACAAATCGCAAAGATGAAAGCCAGCGCAAGGGAAGCCGGCCGCGATCCGGACAGCATCGGTATCGAGTGCATCATGGCATCGAACTCAAGTGTCGACGACATAAAGCGACTGCAGGATATGGGTATTACCCATGTCGCGATGGTGACGATGAACCAAGGTCTAACCGATTCGGTGGCGCATCTCGATTCGATTAAACGAGCCCGGGAGATGCTGTCTCAGCTGTGATTCTCTGCGACCCCTTCGGATACAGATCCCACGTCGACTACCCGCTTTCCCAGGCGATCCCGGAAGCGGAGTTGCGCCGAGACAAACCCAGGAAGTGACGCACAGGCGCAGCAGCCGTTCCCAACGCTTATTGCTGCGGCCGATGTTTAGGCTCGAAACGAGCAAACGTTTTACGACTCGTTTTCGATCAGTGCCAGCGTGCGTTCTGCGGTGCTGCGCCAACTCTCCTCTAGCTCCCACCGGATCGCGCGCATGAGAAAAGGCCGGGCCCGTTTCGCATCACCCGACATCCGGTAGGCATCACCCAAAAAGAGGCTCACGCGCGGCGCCCAGGGCGCCAATGCGTAGGCGTGCTCCAGATACTCGATCGCCTCTGGCACCTCGCCAAGCAACAGATGCATCACCCCCAGTCCAAACGCGGCATCCGCTCGGCGCTCATCCAGAGTCAGCGCCGATCGATACAACGCCGCGGCCTGGCGCCACTCGTCCTGGCATTGCTGAGCCTGTTTACAGTTCTCGAACGTCGCTTTCGCCAGCAGAACCGCCGCGTAAACGCTGCCCTCGTCGATCTCAAGTGCCCGGCTGGCGGCGATCTTCGCGTCGTCATGTTTACCGGCGCTCATGTGCACCAGGCTCTCCACGATCAGTGCCTGAGCCCGGGTGCCTTTCGCCTTGTTCAGCCAGTCGCCCGCGGCTGAGGCGAAGTCGGGATTCATGTCACTGCTGGCAACACCCAGCTCAAAAGCCACCTCCGCCGGTTCCAGACAACGCTGCGCTATGTCCGGCTTGTCGTGCAAACCGCCTACCTGGCGCACTACCACCGTATGTTGAATCCGCTTGCGGTAACGTGCCAGCTCTTTGCCGAGCTGCCGGGGTGTGGACTCAAATGCCTGCTCATAGGCATCCGTCTGATGCGCACCGGTCGCAATCGCGTCAAGGTAGCGCACCAGTTCATGCCGACGGTCCGCATGCCCCTCCAAGTGACCATGCTTGAGCAAATGCACCAGCAGCCAACTGTCGGTATAAAAATCACTGACGCGATTGTCCGGCATCCGGGCCATGGAATCCGCATTGAGCATCTCGTTGAGCACCGACGCCCGCGTGCGGATGATGTTGCTCATGGAGCGAACCTGCCGCACCACCACATCGCGCCTGATACCGGTGGTGTGATAGCGGGTCTGGCGATGCTTGCTCGCCCTTCCCAGGGTGACGCGATCGCCGTCAAAGCTCATGGTCGCCAGGTAGCTGGCGTACCCTTCTTCGTACCACAACGGGTAAGCCGCGCTCTGGAAGTGCCTCATCACATAGTGCACGTATTCATGTAGTGCGTTTTCGTCGAGCCAGCTGCCCCCTTTGTCCGGTCCGAGTACCAGGAGCTGACCGTACAGCGACGAGCGCAGAAAGCTGGCGTAGTTGCGGGCTGCGAACACCCTGTTGAAGTCGCGACGCTCCTCGAACGCCACCACTTTCAGCGGTGTGGCGAGCCGCCCGGTGTCTGGCGCGACAAGATGGTGAACGGCTCGGCGAAAGCGGTCGAGATTAGCAAGCAGGTCTTGCGCACGCTCAGGCCGCAGATCGGACATCATGCTGAAGCGGTCAGTGCTGTACTCGCACCAACGATTGTCCAGCACAGGGGTCGCGGTCGCAATCGGTGCGCCAGACAGTGCGAAAACTGAAGTTAAGAGAAGTGGGAATCTCATCGGCCGGCTCCCCATGAGCCAGCCACAAGATTATGCGTTGCTGCGTTCGAAGGCCAGCGCAAGGGCGCTGCGTGAGCGCGCCCTACGCATGGGGTTCGGATTACTGGAACACACCGCCTTCGAAGGTGTACTGGAGGCCCACTTTGATCATGCGACCATACGCGTTGTGCGTGTAGGGGTCATACTGCAGGTCGAGGCGGGCATAGGGCGGATCCTCATCGGCGATATTGATCACTGACGCAAACAGCCTGAGCTTCTCTTCCATGAAGTAACCGTTGTAGTGCACGTCAACGGTTGTGTGAGAGTCAATACTCCAATCCTTACCAGCTGGTTCCGTACTGTCATCGTATTCTGACGTGTACCAAGCTTCGATTCGTATATTGTGGTTGTTCAAGTTCCAGTTGGCAGAGACGCTTGCCTTCATCTCCGGCATGGATCTCGCCACACTCTCAAACCTGTTCAGTTCGCCTACTGCATCAAGGTCACTGGTAGTGATGAAGGTTGCCTGATCAACATCAAACTCGCTGACGAAGGTACCGGCGGTACCCAGCGTGAAGACACCTACATCAGTGGGAATGTCCCATTCGGCATTCCAGTCCAGACCACTGACGGTCTGGTCAGGGCCGTTGCGATATCCCACACTCACTCGCTGTACATCCGCAAGAGAAGGGTTAGCTGGATCCTGGAAGATGATCTTGCCACAGGCTTCACCCTGGAACGCTGAGGTTGGATCGAAACATGTCGATGTAATCGCGTTAAAGTTTTCCAATACAAGCGTATCTTCAAAGTCAAAAGTCCAGTAATCGAGCGTCATGATCACATTTTCAGTGGGCGCGTAGATAATACCGAAGTTGGTCGTTGTGGCGCTTTCCGGTTGCAAAGTAGGATCACCCAGCGTATCCACCGCCTTAAATGCCCCTGTAGGAGCCACGAACTGCAGTGACGTCGTGGTACCTGTGGTCTGGTTCAGACTCGGTGCCCGAAACGACGTCGACATCGAACCTCGCAGGGCAAGAGTTTCGGTAGCCTGCCAGCGCACTGCAACTTTTGGGTCAACCGTATCGCCGATATCGCCGCCGTAGTCCTCATAGCGGATTGCGGCCTGCATTTCCAGGTTTTCTGTGAACGGAACATTGATTTCACCGAAGAAAGCATAGATATCCTGATCGGACGAGCTGTTGGAGTTGGAAGTCAGGAAGTGAAACGGCCCACTCGGAGAGAATGGGCAGGTATAGGTGTATGGGAGGGTCGCGTTTCCGCCACCAAGATCAATCGCCGGGATAGTGAACGTGTCCAGAGGCGTTGTCAGTCCAAATGCACAAGGTGTGGCTCCAATATCAGAGATCGGCAAGTTCTCTACGTCTAACGACTCATCTCGATATTGAAGACCCAGCGCCCAGCCGACATTGCCGCCCTGCGCGACGACGTTGCTTTCACCACTAATGACAAAATCAAACACCAGCAGCTCAGTTTCGGATGTTGCGCCGGTTCGATCCACCATGTAATCGAGTACTTCCTGACTGTTATTCAGGGCAGGAGTCTGGCTTCCGGGAACAACGAAATTGGGGTCTGCCGTACGGGAATTAGAGGCCGTGAAACCAGTGGTAAATGGGTTGTAATACAAGCAGTCGCCTTGACCAGGAACAGGGTCGTTAGTGGGGTCGGCATCCAGAATGGCGGCCTGATCACAGTCATGACCGCCAAGGCCGCGATAAGCCCAGGCAGCTTTGTCTACCAGCGTATCCGGCGTGGTAAGTTCCAGTTCACTTTCCCCGTAGGTCAGATTGGCGAAATAGCTGATAGAGTCGGTTAACTCGCCTTCCAGGCCGAATCGAACACGCATGCTTTCGTAATCTCGCGGGTTATCAACTGCGGGACCTGCTACACCGACGAATCGGCCGAAAACCATAGCTCCGCCGGCAACTGGGTCTGCCTGCAGGCCTTGACGGGCAATAAAATCATCGAAATGTGGCATGCCAGGCACAACCGACCGGTCGGTGTCAGTAAACACCTGGGGCGGATAGGTGGGAGACCCATGGGCAAGGGCCTCGTCTTCACCGTACAGAAACTCAAACGAGGCACTGTGTCTGTCGTTAAACTGATAGTTCGCTTCGACGTACGCTTGCGTGTGTTCCTCGTGATCAGCCAAGTTGAAAAAATCCTGAAAACGAAAGCGACAGGTTGGGCCAGCAGTGAGTATGCCGCCCACCTCTGCACAGTTGTCGGTCTCGCGGCCGCCAGCAAGTCCAATAAATGTACCTGGCGATCCGAAACCAGAAACGCCACCACGGGGATTGTCTGCAAAGTCTGTCAAAGTCCAGTCGCGCTCAGTCGTGTTAATGCGCGATCGTTCCTGGTAGCTGAATGCTGCGATCACATCAAGCCTGTCAGTGCCGAACCCGGCAATAATCCCAAATTCGTGGTTGCCATCGTCGTCTGCACCGTCAATGTCCGTCCACGAACCCTTTACTTCAATACCACGAAAATCCGATCGGGTAATGAAGTTGATAACGCCTGCTATAGCGTCGGAGCCGTAGGTTGAGCTGGCCCCATCCTTCAGCAGCTCAACCCGTCCGATCGCAATATCCGGAATCGCATTGATATTCACAAACTGCTGACCGGACTCTGCGACTGCACGTGGTGATGGCGCCAATCGGGCTCCGTTCAACAATGGCAAAGTTCGACCCGGTCCAAGCCCTCGCAGGTTGACGTTGGAGACGCCGACCAGCCCATTGGACTGAAAAGTATTAGTGTCACCGTCAACACCAGTGATTGATGGTGTTCGTTTGATGAATTCAACCAGTGAGGGATTACCCTGCAGGTTAAAGTCGTTTCTGGTAATTGTGTCAACCGGAGAAGCTGCGTCTTCTGGCGAGCCCTTGATATAGGAACCCGTGACGACCACTTCTTCGACGACGGCTGTTTCGGCCCACGCATACTGAACAGCAAACAACAGCGCGGCCAAGAGACCTAGTCTCTGCATATGAAATCCCCTTTGATTTTTATCTTTCTCTCTCTCTCACGGCTCTGGTACAACAAGGACCGCGACGGCCGAGCATACCCGCCTGAATTCAAAATTTAAACTGTCTATCCTGGTTAACCACTGCTGGATATCCTGGGTTGCCCGAACGCCCCCTAGTAAACGAGTTTTTCTTAATAGCCTGCGTGCACATCAGAGCGCATGAGCGGCGTCTAGTACACCTTCACAACTAACGCTTACATCTGCTCACACTATTGCCAGGGCAATCTCGTACCATCGTGAGTTGCTCAGCCAAGGACGGTTCGGCATGACATTCTAGGAAAGTTCTAATGCCACTAACCGCACCCGACATTGCGACCGACCTACCTGTATGTCTGGCCCCTGTAGATCAACGGCGCCTCTATGTTCACGACTCATCAGTCATGAACGATCCAGGCTATGAAGAACTTTACCTATCGACCCAACACTTCCTTCCTGAGCGCGCGCTGTGGCTCGCAGAACCTGGGGATATGGTGGCGTTGGCACGGCCGCTGGAGGAAGCATATCTTGAGTACCTGAGGGCACTGGGAGCCGGACCGACGGAAATATTAACGGTGCCGATTCTTGAAGACAGCGGCCTTGTGCAAACCCTGCTGGCCCGACACCAGTGGACAGCGCAATTGATGGATTGGGCACAACGCGCGCCGACGCCAATCACTGCGGACACATTTTGCACAACTGAGCAAACGCGGACGCTAACGTCTCTTGTTAACCGCGTTGTGCCCGGAGCTTTATCTGGGAATGGCGACGAAAATGCCACATTTCAGGCAAATCACAAATCTTACGTGCGCTCCGCGCTTGACGATCTGGGCATCCCGAAGATTCCTGGCTGTACTGCTTCCACAGCGGGGCTAGATCTGAACGCTGCAGTCGAGCGCATACGGCAAGCCATAGCCACAGTGGGCAAGGCGCATCGTCAGATCATTGTGCGTGCGGATTATTCAAGCGGTGGCACGGGCAATCTTCTGATTGGCCGTGGAGACTGTGCGAGCCTTGAGAATTGGCTTGCCCAGCACAGGAGCACCGGAAAATTTCTCGTTGATGCATACCTGCCATGGCGATCGAGTCCCAATGTGCAGTTCTGGTTGTCACCCGAGGGTAGAGCACAGCCATTTCAGATTACTGATCAGGTTACGAACGGATCGATCAGTCACATCGGTAACGTTTTTCCGTCGACGATACAGACTGACCCGGAGTTGCGGCGCCAAAGCGGGCTCATCGCGGACTGGCTTGCCCGCATCGGCGTGCGCGGGTTCATCGGCATCGACTTCATCGATACCTATACAGACGGGGTACGTTTCGTTGAAGTAAACGCTCGTGTTAACGGCTCCACTTATGCAGCCGCGATTGCGCTACGCATTAATCATCTGCGTGCCTTGCGTGGCAGGGGCCCGTTGCCCGTGTGGCGAATGAACCGCGAGGTACTCACCGGGCTGCCTAATTTCGCGGGCATTCTGGAAATCGCCGGCGACCTGATTTACGACCACGGTAAGAACGCTGGGGTCGTTCCCTACTGGACCGGCGCCATGGGCCATGGCGTGTTCAGTTGCGTGACGCTTGCGCAGGACGCTGCTCAGCGTGAGCAACTACACGGCGAGTTTCTAAACAGGGTCAAGGCCGGATGAGTACGCTCACTGTACGTCACTGGCAAAAACCCGATGACGCCGCGCTCAAGAATATCCTGCAGGTACAGATCTTCGAAGATCCAGCCTGGCCGCCAGCGTATGCGCACACATTGAATCTGGGCGACTGGCTGGGTAATCCCGCGGACCTCGGTCGCTGGGTAGCCGTCAGCGCCGGGTGCGTTGTGGGGCACATCGGCCTGGGAACAATCAATGGATCAGTTGCTGAAGCGTTCGCGAAGTGCACCGGCCATCACCCAGATCAGTTTGCCGAGCTTTGTCGCACCGTAGTTGACGCGCGCAAGCGGGGATCAGGGGTGGCCAGCGCCTTGACCCGGGCCGCGCTGAAGTCGTCACTGGCCATGCGACGCATTCCAGTCGCTACAGTGCTCACCGGGCGGGGCACCTGGCTGGAAATGATGTTGAACACCGGCTGGCAGCGGATTGGTGACATTGAGACCATCGCTCCCAACGAACGACTTGTGCTGCTACTTGCGCCCCGGAAGTTTGTCGACGGGGTAAATCCCGATGGCGGGTGAGCCTTCGCTGTTTGCTCGCCTCTACGCGCCGGCGCTCGGGTTGCTGGCCCGCAACGGTACACGCGTGTTGCTGGTCAATCTGGGCGATCCAAATCCAGACATCGCCTTTCCTGACCTGCCCCCCGGATACACCGCCGAACCGAAAGACCCTCTCGATCTGCTGCCCTGGGCAAGCACAGAATATGGACTGAGCGATACTTTCCTGCAGCAGGCGAACGCGCGCGGAGACAGGTGCGTTGCGAACTTTTACGAAGGCAGCCTGGTCGGGTATGGCTTCGTCACCCGGTGTTTCGCACCAGTGACCGAACAGATCGGCGTCAGTATCAACTCGACACTGCAGTATCGCTATAAAGGATGGACCCACCCAGAACATCGGCGCAAACACTTAAGCCATGCCCGGGGACGCATCAACAGCCGCCTTTTCCCCCGACAGCCAGGCCAGCGCATGGTGTCTTACGTGGAAGCACACAACTTCGCTTCGCGACTGCCCCATGCCGACGTCCATCCCATTTTCCTGGGCACATGCCTGATCGTACGGCTGCTGGGACGCGAATTTCCAATCAGCTCCCCTGCGGCCAGGCGGGCGGGCTTTGAACTGGTGCGTCTCGATCCTGCGGAGGCGGCGCATGCTTAAGAGAATTCGCAGCCTCAAGAATAAGTACATTCACCGGCTGCAGCACAGCGCATGGCTGGCCGCAATATGGCGTCGTTTGATGTGGCGCACAACAGTCATCGCTGTGACCGGCAGCGTGGGAAAAACCACCTGCCGCGAGCTGCTGTACCAGATACTGGCAGATCAGGCGCCAACCTATAAAACGCGAAACAACGAGAACGACGCCTACGGTTTGCCCCCCGTGCTGTTCGGACTACGGCCATGGCACCGCTTCGCCGTGATCGAATTGGGCGCCAGCGGCCCAGGCACCTTAGCCCCCCTAGCATCCATGGTGTCGCCGGACGTGGCCATCATTACGACGGTGGCGCGCACTCACACAAAGAACTACCCGGACGTTGATGCCATCGCGCATGAAAAAGCTGAGCTCCTGCGTTTCCTGAAACCACACGGTGTCGCAGTGCTCAATGGAGACGACGAGCGCGTGGCGGCTATGCGTACCCTGCCGTCGCAGACACGCGTGGAGTTTGGCTGCGAATCCAATCGATCCGTGCGCGCGCAAGATATATCGGCAGCATGGCCACAACGTCTGCAATTGAACGTAGTTACGCGGAAAGGGCAGCAGGCAGTGAACACTCAGCTGGTCGGTGAGCACTGGGTCAATTCCGTACTTGCTGCATTTGCTGTTGCTGAACAATGCGGTGTCCCACATGGCCAGGCTGCCGAATCCATTGCGCGGGTGCGTCCATTTCGTGGTCGTATGCAGCCGATTTCGCTGCCAAATGGCGCGATCGCCATCAGCGATCAGAATGCCAGCCTCGATGTACTAGAAGCCATGATCTCGGTGGCCACCAAGGCGAACGCCGCTCGCAAGATTATTGTCCTGAGTGATATCAATGACACCACGCACACCAGCTCAAGAGCCCGGCGCAAACTCGCGGGACGTATGGTCGCACCAGTGTTCGATATAGCCGTGTTCTTTGGGCAATCGGCACGCAGGGCGCAAAATGCAGCCATTGCAGCGGGCATGAATCCAGACAACGTGCATTGCATGTCCACTCTTGGCGAGATCGACACTTTACTCAAAAGGACGTTGCAGTCGGGTGACCTGTTGTTTGTCAAAGGCCAGAATCTCCATCACCTGCACCGCGTGATCTACATGCAGCACGGGGCAATCGGTTGCAGCAGAGAAACCTGCTCCATTCGCAGCGACTGCGAAATCTGCAGCCAGCTCAATCCCCAATTCGATCTGGATGGGGCGTTTGCCCGCACCGGCGGCCTGAGGGAGTAACTTATGTGCGGAATCGTGGGTGTCATTAATCAACCGGGGCTGTCGGTATCCAACGAAGAAGTCGAAGTGATGCTGCACACTGTCTTGCCCCGCGGACCCGATCACCACGGCATCAGCATCCGTGAAAGTCTCGGCTTCGGACATGCTCGACTGAGCATCCTCGACCTCAACGAACGGGGAAACCAGCCCTTCATGACTCGCGATGGTCAAGGCATGTTGGTTTACAACGGCGAGGTATACAACTATCGCTGTCTGCGTCAGGAGCTACAGCAGCAGGGCGTTGAGTTTTTCACCGAAACAGACACCGAAGTGGTCCTGCAGGCATTGCACACCTGGGGCCCCGTCAATGCGATACCAAAACTGAACGGAATGTTTGCACTTGCGTACACCGATTTTCGCGACGGCGCGGTCTGGCTGACTCGAGACCGGTTGGGTATAAAACCCCTGTTTGTCGCTCAGACACCGGACAAGTATCTGTTCGCGTCCGAACAGAAGGCGCTGTTGGCGCATCCAGAGGTCTGTGCCGACATTGACGTCCACTCAACCCTATCGTTACTGCTGTACGAGCGCTTCAACGACACGGAGACGCCCTATCAGGCGATCAGCAACTTTCCACCTGGCACCTACCTGAAAATCCGCGGCAACCGCATCGACTCCGGCACATATTTTGAGGTGCAGCGCGACATCAACATTGCAGCCATAGCCGACTCGTCCCGTTCGTTTACCGACGCCAGCCAGACGTTCGAAAACGCTCTCATCGAAAGTGTCGAGAAGCACATGGTCAGTGACGCGCCCCTCGCGACACTGTGCAGTGGCGGATTGGATTCCGGTCTCGTCACGGCGATAGCCGCCAAACACAACAAACAACTGGTCTCCTACGTGGCAGACATGGAAGGCATGCAGGGAGAAGAACACCGCCGCGCCACCCTCATTGCCAATGATCTTGGCACAGAGCTGCGCCGTATTCCCGTTGGCCAGGAGGAGTTCCTGCGCGCTCTTCCGCACGCCATTGCCGCCAATGATCAACCGTTATTCTTCGCACAGGAAGTTGCGCTGTTTCTAATCGCAAGACAGATGCGCGCAGACGGTTTCAAAGTCGTACTGAGCGGCGACGGCGCTGATGAACTCTTTGGCGGTTACACGTGGTACACGGATGAATACCGTCGCTGGGCAAGGCTCAGCATGCGCGCACGTTGGCTGCCGGAGGGTAGCCTCATGCAGAAGCTTGGCCGTTTTGTCCCGGCATTGCGCCCACCTGATCTTAACCGGGAGATTGCGAACTACACGCTTACCGGGCACCCGGTCGAGTACGTTGCAACTTCGTTCAACATGGCGCCGGTAGGCGGCATGACACGCACGCTACGTCAACGCGGTCTGTTCGAAAGTCTGCACGAGTTACCGTTGCCTGAACGCGCCTTCCTCGCGCGCAACCTTGAGGATGTGCACGTCCACATGCGCGAGAGCTTGAACGCCAAAGACAAGGTCACCATGCATCATGGTATCGAGGGGCGCGTACCTTTCATGGAGAACGCCCTGATTCAACTGGGTCTGAACCTGCCGGTCGCGCACAAGTACTACCGTGGAACCCGTAAAGCATTGATCGATCAAATGGCGCAGAAATGGTTACCCCACCAGGTACTCAACCTGCCAAAAATTGGCTTCAACGCACCGCCCGTCATGTGGCGCAACACGCTGGATTTCCTCAAGGAAGGACACGTGGCACGGCTCCTGAAGTGGCCGCGTGACAAGCACGACGACATTGTTGCCCTACTGGGCCCGCGTCGTTACTACTGTTTTCGACTACTGGGCAGCGAACTGTGGTTGAAACTCCATCTGGATCGCACCCCGCCGGATGAACTAGCCGAACAACTAATCAGTCATGCCTGGTCTGCAAATACTTAGTAGGTCTTGCGAACCCACAGCCTCTTCCGTCATCAGTCGGCAACATAATTCCCGAGAGCTTCACGTATATTGATGATGACGGTCTCGCGAAATCGCTGGGACATTAAGAAGGCAATTGTATGCACCGATCAAAATCGAAATGGCTTTTACCTATTTTGGCAATGATGTTTGTAGTTCTGGTTAATGCGAAAACGCTCGCGAAAGAGCCGATCATTGACATGCATCTACACGCCTTTGCGGCAACACACTATGGCCCACAAGCTACAGCGCACTGTATCTCGGACGTAATACCTGCCGCTTCCGAGCGGGCTGAACCCTTTGCTGCAACATGGCAGAGACAGTTAACCGAACCGCTGTGTGATGAGCCGGTCTGGTCTCCTGCAAGCGACGCACTTCTGATGCAGGAAACGATCCAGGCGATGGAGAAGCACAACATATTCGGCGTGGCTAGCGGTACCGCAGAGTATGTAGCAAGGTACATGAATGCTGCGCCGGATCGAATCTATCCCGGCATCAGTTTTGACTCCGTTTCTGAACAGGTCACAGCAGAGAAACTTAGACACCTGCACGCCGAAGGTCGCCTCGATGTACTGGGTGAGCTTGGCTTCCAATACTCTGGTATAGAGCCTTCCGACCCAGCGGTACAACCCTATTGGCAGTTGGCAAACGAGTTGGACATTCCGGTAGCAATACACATCGGCACCGGGCCGCCCGGGGCTGTATATATTGGTTCGCCGGAATATCGTGCCCGATTACACAGCCCGTTGGTGCTGGAAGAAACCCTGGTGAAATACCCAGAACTTCGTGTGCAGATCATGCATGCTGGCTATCCGATGCTGGATGACCTGCTGGCTGTTTTGTACACACATCCCCAAGTGTACATTGACGTGGGCGTTATCATCTGGCTATTGCCGCGCGAAGAGTTCTACCGTTACCTCAAAACCATCGTTAGCGCAGGCTATGGGAGCCGGGTCATGTTCGGTTCCGACCAGATGATCTGGCCCGGTGTGATCGAACATTCCATTAGAATTATCGAGGAAGCCCCATTCCTCAACGCTGCTCAGAAACGGAACATTTTCTACCACAATGCGGCACGCTTCTTAAGATTGAGCGATGACGAAATCGCTCGCCATCACAACGCCGGGTAGAGCATCTACTTCGAGCGTGTGGGTGAGGTGTAACGCGTGATCTCACTTTTGACCAGAATTCCGGATTAGAGATAAGTTCCTGAAACACTTCGGCATTCATGGCCGAGGCAGCGTCGCTGTTCGTAATTTGTAACGCCTTGGAGCTTTGACGCAATTGTCTTGCCAGATAGGTGAGCGTCAAAACAACTGCGAACCCACCAACCATCTCGCCAACAGCACCCCAATCCTGAATGTTTAGTTCCATACCAAGCTCCCAGTTTGATACGTCTGTTAACCCTCGGTCAGCTCATGGATCGCATCCAGGTTGGGTTGCTGTTCAAAAGATTTCACCCCCGTGAGGTCGCTTGACCAGGACAACGCGGAACGCGTCCAGACCTGGGCCAGAGGAACGAGCTCACTACGTTGGCTTATCGTTCCAACGCGCAAACCGAAGAACCCGGTGCCTTCACCAATGGTACGGGCGTAGAGATTTGTCCCACACTTGGGGCAGAAAGTTCTCGAGCGCACGCTGCCGCTGTCGGCGACCTTCTCGTAAGATGACAGCTCGCCGGTCAGAAGCCGAAACCCATCATCGACAATGCCCGCAACCACGCGATAGGCGCTGCCGGAATGGTTCTGACAGTCCAGGCAATGACATATGAGCACGCGATCTGGATCAATTTCGGCTTCGTAGGCAACCGCTCCACAAAAACACTTGCCGTCGACATGCATCAGATCTCTCCCGCGGAAATTTCCCCGCAGCATACATGAGTGTAGGCTCGGGTTTATTCATCATGCTCAATCAACAGGGAGGGCCACCATGGCCGAAGACAATGGCACCATCACAACCGCGCTGAACGGCCATGTACTCACGATTCATATCGATCGCTCAGACAAGATGAACGGCTTCACACCGGAAATGTTCGACCAGCTGGCGGACGCCATGACCGAGTTAGAAGAAGCGCCCGCAGCATGGGTGGGGGTGTTGACGTTTGCTGGTAAACACACAACGGCGGGGCTAGATCTGCCACGCTTTGCCGGTTCGATGCAACAAGGTGGATCAGCAAATGAACAGGATAACCGAGTTGATGCATTCGCCCTGCGACGCCGGTGCAAAAAGCCCGTAGTCATGGCAGTACAGGGAGTTTGCTACACCATTGGCATCGAGATGATGCTCGGCGTCGACATTGTGGTCGCCGCGGACAACTCACGATTCTGCCAGTTGGAACCAAAGCGCGGCTTGGCGGTGTTCGGCGGCGCTCATGTACGTTATGTGCAGCGCGCGGGATGGGGCAACGCCATGTATCACCTGCTACGAGCAGATGAATTCGGTGCGCAACGCGCATACGAACTCGGCATGGTGCAGGAAGTGGTTCCCGCCGGGGAGCAGATCGAGCGAGCTTTAGCGCTGGCAGACGAGATCTGTGAAAACGCCCCGCTCGCGGTGCGCGAAATCAAGCGAGCTGCCGCCGTGTTCCTGGAGCGAGGGGAGCGCGCGGCGTTTGACGAGATTCCAGAAATGCGTGCTAAGACAGCCAACTCGGAAGATTTCGCCGAAGGCATCGCCTCGTTTCGCGAGAAACGCACCGCGCAATTTACCGGCAGATGACCATCGGAGCCAGCATCCAATGACGCAGTTCGAATACATCACCATTAGGGCGAGAACAGGGAGGTCGCACAGAAGAAGATAAGAACGCGTCGCATCGTTCATTCACCCAGCAACACGCCATCGCTCTCCAGCACATCAATCTCGTCGTCAGTTAAAGCCAACAGCGATTTAAGCTCCGCCCGATTATCCGCCCCACGTAGATAGGCGCCGCGTTGCGGGCCGGCGTCCGCATCGGAAAATCGTGCGGGACTCCTGGGAATGCGCCGTTGTACGCCATTTATGTCCAGGTCAACGAGTACCTGGCGTTGTACCGCCCATTCTTCCGACACGGCCTCACTCAAACTCTTTACTGTACCCAGCGGAATACGAGCACTGTCTAACGCCTGCTCAAAAGTCGTGGCATTCTCATACTCCGCTGCCCACCTCTGCATCAACTCACGTATCGATGCGTCGTGCCCTTGCGTGTCTTGCGGGGTTTCCCAGCCACGTGCAGCGAGCTCATCGGTGCGATCCAGCGCCTTGGCAACAGCAAATATCCAGGTCGTGGGGTTACCCGGCACCTGCACCCACGATCCATCGGCAAGCCTCAACAGCGCAGCCTTACCGGGACGAAACGGACTGATTTCATCCCCAAATCCGCCGTTGACCTCGATCGCTGCAAATTCGTTCGTCGCGAGCATCGTTTCAGCCATGGACACGTCTATGTGTTGGCCCTTGCCGGTACGCTCCCGACTAAACAGCGCTGCCAGTATTGCGCTGGCGGCTTGTGCACCCACCGCAAAGTCTGCATGAGAGACAGCCTCCGGCATAGGGTCAGTCCCTCGCTCTCGGGCACTCAACTCCAGCAGACCGAGTTCGGCATGTATAACCGGCGCATACGCCCGACGGTGCGCAGAAGGGCCCGCTTGACCGTACCCTGTGATCGAACAATAGATCACGCTCGGATTGTCAGAGCACACGTCTGCATATCCTATGCCTAATCGATCGGCCACCCCTGGCCGATAGTTTTCCACTACAACATCTGCCTGCGCTGCCAGACGCTTTACCAGCTGTTTTCCGTCCGGCATGGATAGATCGATACACAGATGCGCCTTCCCGGCATTCTGTTGGGCAAAGGGCAGGGATACGCCGTTTGCCTTTGGGACCCCGCGGCGCAACAGATCACCCTCCGGCGGCTCTATCTTAATGACGCGCGCGCCATAGTCGCAGAGCGTGCGCGTACACGCAGGCCCTGCGACCACTCTGGTCAGGTCAAGTACCGTGACGTCGTCGAGCAACCGAGTCATACATATTCCAAAGCCAAAACCCAAGGTGTACGCACTGCAGAAGGGGTTGTCCACACTTTCGTGGTTATGGGTGGTTGCCTATCGATCGAAGTTGAGACGTTTGCCCATGCTCACCCGATCTTCAACCTGATATCCGGCTTCTTTATAGAATTCAATGGCGGCCGCGTTGTCCGCCCGAGTTTGCAGATTGAGCTTCGGACAGCCGACCGCAGCGAGCGCGTCTTCGGCAGTTTTTATCAGCACCGATGCAATCCCCTGGCGCTGAAATTGCGGATGCACGGCAACTTTCTGCACCCAACCACGTACCCCGTCGTAACCCGCCAGAACCGTTCCTGCGAGCACATCGCCACTATGACAAACGAAAAACCATTCGGGCTGAAACGCAAGCTTGTTTCTGATGACGTCGGCTGGATAATTCCACGGTGGGTCATCGGGGAAGACTAGTTCCCAGAGATCAACCACATCCTGTTCGTCTCCGGTTTCATAGACGCGTACTTTAACGTCTGTTGCCATGTTTGATCCTTGATGCTCACGCGGAATCGGGGGCAAGAATGCACCGCCAGATCCCCAAAACGCAACAGACTCCGTCAACTCGGAGCCTGTTGCAAACCATCAGGGACAACTCACGGCGCGACGTCAATCATCTCCTCGAGAATCTCTCTCTCGGTAGGACCACCGCCCACCCCGTTAATGAGTAATAAGCCCTCGCCGTGGCAATAGAACTTGTGCTCAACGCTTCCACCTGGCTCTAACGCTGTCCACTCTTTCACTTTACGACAGCCGCTGTAACCACCATCGAAATCGCTTTCTTCATAATCGATGGCGAACGCTGCTTCCAACTTCAGAACCTTGGCCATATCCTCGGCGCCTTCAGCAACTTCCTGCATGTAAAAAGTTCCGGGTGCCAGAGGGTCCTCCAAAGCTCCCAATGGCATATCACTGGGTACGACGACACCGGCCACCGCATTAAAACTATCCGGGTCCCCAGGCTCCTCGCCTGCCCCCGCTTGCCACGAACCTTCGGTGCAATCTTCTTCAAGGTCACTGTAATCGGCATTGCCACCGGTTTCCCAATCGTTGCCGTCCGGCAGATCTTCAAGCGACGGACATCCGTCTTCAAAACTTCGGCTAGCTTCACCCATGTACCAGATGTTCCCGAAATCATCTTGTAGATACCAATCGTAGGTCAGCTCCGTGAGATCCTCATCCTCGGGAACGTCATCGCATTCGTCGACCTCCCACTCCTGATCTTTCACAACCTGGGCTATGCTACCCAGATAGTCTCCGCCGAAATCCGACTTAGTGTCGCCCTCGACGGCAGTGATGGTATTGACGGCGCATCCGTCCTCACCCTCCCCGTGATAGGTCCACGTCCGCGTCATGCCGCTGTTGGCCGCGTGCGGCATCAGCGGCCAATAAGGGTTGTTGAGTTCGGTCGAGTGCGGCATCGAATCCAGGAAGGAGATGGATAGCAGGCCACCTGCTAGCGTGCCACTGGCGGCAAAGGTCGCGACAATTGCTGCGGTTAGCGCAGCGACAAAACGGTTCTTCATTAGTGTACTCCTGACGGGACTTACCCCATCAATTGGCGACAGGTTGAACGTCGATCTGATGATTAGACGACTGCAGGCATCAGAAACAATCGCAGCAATAGAAAAGTTAGAGAGTCACCCGGAAGTGCGTGGCGAATCAGGATCTACGATTGCGGACCACAAGAAAGGCGGCCAACGGGACCGTGACGGGAAAAATCGCGATCATGAAAGCAGCTCCGAGCCAGAACGCAGCACGATCAAGCGCCGACGCCCACGTCGGCGGCGCGGAGTAGGGTGCAAAGTACCTGCTCGAATACAGGTGGCCATAGTCCTTGAACCTTTCCTGCATGGTCGCAATCCAAGCTCGCACCTTGTGCAAACGTGGGTCGGATTGCAGCGCGGTTACGGGTGGCACATAAATGCTACAGTGACACTGGATGATACCGAACAGCAGGAAATCGAATGTGTTGGGCTCCTCACCACACAAGTAAGGTCCCGACCCGATTAGCATCTCTTCAATCGGCATAAACTGGTCCCCAAAACGCTCAGGGTCGCGGTGCCCGCGAATGATGACCATGGTGCGAATCAACAGGAAAAAATAGAGCGTTACAAAACTGCGCAGGAAATTATCCAGCAGTCGGCCAACCCCGGACGGCCTGTTCCCGCGAACCAAGCTGAACCCTCCCCAGAAATGAGCGGCGCTGTCTGCCCGGTGCGTGACTCCTTGCCAGGCGCCCCGTACGAGTTGCATTTGCTCATCCGTAACCGGTTCGAATCCGACATTGCGCAGTATGTCGGCAGACTCTAACTGCCAGGCGCCATCATCTATCCTGGCTGCCGGCATCATGACGCCGGACTTGGTGAATGTTGCGAGAGGCGGCACCAGGATTAGTTCATGCGGAATTTCCGCCTCGAACAATCCAAGTAGTACCGCCTGCACCCACGGCGAGTGGTCCGCACCATACACGTCCACGTGATGCATTTGAGCGGTCTCCTTAGCCACTTGGTAGTCTGCTGGCAAACATCCGCTTGGGCTCTATCCATGCCCACGGATATCCCCAAAGCCCCCAGCGGATGAGGTCGTCATCTGTTTCGTTCATCAGGTTAAGACTAACTGGCTCCCAGAAGCTCATCGAGCACGTATTGTGCGGAACCCGCTTCTAGCGTATTGGTCTCGATGAGGTTTGCGACTACGATCATCGCCTTCCACAACGCCCACCCGCGTCCCCTCGCCCACATGGCGTCGTCTGCCCCGTAGGCAGAGCGAAAAATATCCCTGCTAGAGGCATCGAAAAATTTCCACGCGATGGCCAGGTCACATGCGGGATCGCCTACGGCAAGACCGCCGAAATCTATAACGGCGCAAAGTTCGCCGTCCTCCACCAGAAGATTCCCGGCAGCCACATCACCGTGAAACCATACCGGGTCGGCGGTGATCTCGGCATTGAGTGCCTGCTGCCAGATTGCCGCCGCAGCGTCGACATCGATATCATCGCGAAGTACGGTGAGCGCGGCTCGCGCCTGCTCATCCCATATCAGCAACGAGCCCCCACGATACCTATGCGTCGGAGGCGTCGGAGGCGTCGGAGGCGTCGGAGGCGTCGGAGCAGGTGGCGCATCGGCTGTGTCAATGCGTTGCAATGCAAGCAGAAATGCAGCCAGCTCCATCGCAAACCGGGGCATGTCATTGATCCGCCCAGCACATGCGACCTCCCCCGGCAGCCAATTGTAGACAGACCATTTCCATGGGTAGCCAAGCCCGGGCCCACCCATCGCTAATGGCGAAGGTATGGGCAGCGGCAGTAGTGGCGCAATTTTCGGAAGCCAGGTCTGCTCTTTAACTACCGCGGCCGCGTAATGCTCAGCGCTGGGTAGCCGCACGCTCATGTCTGTACCCAGACGAAATGTTCTATTGTCCCAGCCACCGGGCTCTACAGGCGTAACAGGCAGGTGTGCCCACTGCGGAAATTGTTCTGCGATCAATCCTTTGACCAAGGCGATATCAATGATCACGTCACCGTCCAGGACATACGCCGACTACGCCAGGAATTCATCCAGCGCAGCGTTCGTCGCCTGGGGATTTTCCTCCGGGAAAAAGTGGCCGCCAGCAATCGCAACGCCGCGTAGATCGGAGAAGTAGTGACTGAACTGGTCAAAGAACGGGTTGCCCTGGGGTATGCCCGCCTGGGTCGCATCACCTGCGCCTGATCCCGTGCCATAGCCCCACAGTACCGGCTTGTCGAATCGCTTGTGACGGTCTTCAGGACCATAGTCCAGGTAGTTGGCGTACAGCGGATGCTCTTCCAGTCCACCATCGTGCAACCACATTTGTGCCACCTGCTGCTGGCCAAGGAACTCGAAACGCTCGCCGTGGGTTGCCTCCGGGTCAGGCGTGACCACATGAAAGGGCAACCCGTCACGGTAGTAAGAGATCGCATGCCGCTGGCTCAACGGGTCCGCAAATGCACGCTTGTATTCTGCGACCACCTCGTCAGACGCCCAACGCGCACCAGCAAGCGCCTGCCAGGGTGACTGCGGCCGCCCGGGCAATGCTGTTGTTGCGCCACCTGCGAACAGGGTCTCGATAAAGCCGGCATGGTGCTCTGCAAAAAATTCCTCTGGATAAGGAGCGGCTTTGAACCAATAACCGTGTACCCCCATGGGGATCCACACCGTACACAACGTGTCCAGCAGGGCCAGACGCGTAACCCGCTCGGGCCAGTCGATGGCCAGCTTGAAGGCAATGATGCCACCCCAGTCGTGGCCGACAACCGCTGCCTTCTCGATGCCTAACGCATCCATAAAGTTGACGATGTCCTGCGCCAACAGGCTGCGCGTACACCGGATACCTGGTTTGTCCGTCTCACCATAGCCGCGGGTATCTGGCGCGAAGCAAGCGTAGTGCTCGCCGAAATGCTCCAGTTGATGGCGCCATTCGAACGAAGTTTCCGGGAATCCATGAATGAATATCAGCGGGTCCCCAGTGCCTGCCTGGAGATACTGCATGCGCAAATCCCTGGTCTGGACGTAGTTTGATCGCATTGCCTGCTACCTCCTCTAGAGCAATCGCCTAAGCCGATGCCTCTTCTTTCACGCCCAGGAATTTGTAGATGAGGGCACCCAACACCCCTCCAACAATTGGCGCCACCCAGAACAACCAGAGTTGGCCAACTGCCCAGCCGCCGGCAAATACCGCGACGCCAGTGCTTCGAGCCGGATTCACGGACGTATTCGTCACCGGGATACTGATCAGATGAATCAGGGTCAGACCCAACCCGATGGCGATGGGCGCAAACCCAGCCGGCGCCCGCTCATCTGTTGCACCGAGGATAATGAACAGGAACATCATGGTCATCACGACTTCTGTGATCAGCGCCGCGCTCATGGAATATCCACCCGGTGAATGCTCGCCGTACCCGTTCGAGGCAAAGCCGCCAGACACATCGAACCCTGCCTGTCCGGTGGCAATCAGGAAGAGCACGCCGCCAGCGATGATTCCACCGATCACCTGAGCCGCGATATAACCGGGCAGCTCTGCCGCGGGGAATCTACCCCCCGCCCACAAGCCAATAGACACAGCTGGATTCAGGTGGCATCCAGAGATATGGCCGATGGCGTACGCCATGGTCAATACCGTCAGGCCGAACGCCAGCGACACGCCCAACAATCCGATTCCAACTTCCGGGAAAGCCGCAGCGAGCACCGCGCTTCCACAACCTCCAAGGACCAGCCAGAAGGTTCCTATCATTTCCGCGAAGTAGTTTTTCATGCTATTTATCCCCTATCTATTCATCTCCCTTGCACGTGTATAGCTCAAATTCGGGTCACATAGCAACGACCGGATGTTAGAGTCCAGGCCTGCAAGGAGAAGGAGTGTGATTCTTGACTGAAACAATCAACGGCGGCTGCCTGTGCGGCAATGTTCGATACGAAACCACTGCCGAGCCAGCCATCCAACTACTTTGTTACTGTACTGATTGCCAGACGGTCAGTGGCGCATTAGGTTACGCCGCCTATGTCGTTCCCATTGAGAGCCTTGTCATCAAACAAGGCAATCCTGCCGCGTTCGACGTACGGGCAGAGTCTGGCAGAATTAACTCACGACGATTCTGCCCCGAATGCGGCACGCGCATCTATGCACAGTTGGACGAATTGGGTCTGGCCAGCGTCAACGGGCTCACCCTCGATGATCGCGATCATTTCCATCCAAACACAAATCATTGTCCCGAAAGCGCGCCACATTGGTGTCAAATCGATAAAACTCTCGACACATTGCCCCGCGAGACAACTAGTGGCGGAGATCCTGCACCTGACTAGGGGAAATTCATGAAAGACTACGATCCGAAAATGAGTTTTTCAGACCAGGCTGCTGCAATCTTCCACGATCACCGCGGAGATGAGACCGGCGCCGTCAACTTTCTCAAGTCCGTTGCCGGGGCAGGGCCAGTACTGGAACTCGCGGTCGGCACGGGCCGTATAGCATTGCCGCTCGCGCAGCTCGGTCTCGCAGTCGACGGTATCGACTTTTCGCCAGAAATGGTCGAGCAACTGCGCACTAAACCAGGGGGTAGAGACCTGCATGTTGAGATTGCCGATTTTGTCGACGTCGACGTACCTGGCAAGTACTCACTGATCTATATCGTGTGGAATTCGTTTTTTAACGTGCTAACGCAGGACGGCCAGCTACGTTGCCTGGAGAATGTTGCAGCACACCTTACCGATGGCGGCTGCTTCGTGGTGGAAGCATTCGTGCCGTCGTTTCTACATAAACTGGACAATGATCAGCAGGTGCAAGCTGAATCGATCGAAGCAGGAGCGGTGCGCATCGGGGTCCTGCAACATTATGCCGCGACCCAGACCATCGAACAGAGCCATGTCTCGCTTTCCCGTGAAGGTATACGCCTGGACCCGGTAGCCCAGCGCTACGTCTGGCCCAGCGAGCTGGACCTGATGGCACGGATGGCGGGCTTGCGATTGCAGGCACGATGGGGTGGATGGAATGACGAGCCGTTCGATTCATCAAGCGATTCGCACGTTTCGGTATACGTACGTTAAACGCACTCCAGCTGCTCGTGCGGTTCGCTCGGTATCAATACCTGAATGACATCGCCCGACTTGACCGCACCGCCATGGATAACAATTCCCATGATCCCAGCCTTTAGTACCTCTATACCCATCTCATCGCGCGGTCTCAGTGCCGCCATCAATCCCTGCTGATATGCATCAAGCTGTTTACATGGATTGCGCAGGCCAGTCACTTCCACGATGGCATCTGAACCGATCTTTAGGATCGTACCGCGGGGGAGTCCCAACAGATTTATGCCGTTAGTCGTGATGTTCTCCCCCAAGGCGCCGGGGCCTACGGGGAAGCCTTGAGCGCTCAACTCTTCGAACAGCTCTTCATGCAGCAGATGGATCTGACGCAGGTTTGGTTGCGTGGGATCTAACTTGACTCGTGAGCGATGCTTAACCGTTTCGCCGGCATGCGCATCGCCCTGTACTCCCTGACCACGCACAAGTTGGACGCGCTCAGCGGGCCACTTTGAAAACGTATGGCCTGCGCTCTTGTGCACCTGGGCAACGCAGGCTCTTGAGAACGAACTACTCAATGGGCATCCAGAATCATGATTCCACAATCAAAAACGCGACACCTACTGCAATCATTAAGACCGAGGCGCCACGGGAAACGAAAAACCTCGTAGGCAACAACTTCTCTAGCAGCACGAACGCGGTAATGGCAGCGATCCAAACCAGATTCATCACGCCGCCAACAAATAACAGCAGCATCAGCAGCCAACAGCAGCCGAGGCAATACCCACCATGACGAACACCCAACCCCACACCATCCACCAGGCGAGGTCCAAACCGACCCGCGAGATAGGTAGCGGGCATCTGGCAATGGCGCAGGCAGACATCCTTCCAGGGTGTCAATTGATACAGGCCCGCAACCACCAACAACCCAGCGCCCAGCAAACCGCTGGACGAGGCCATCATTGGTGACAACAGACCCAGCGCATCGAGCGCAGCCTGCAGTAGGGTGGCGAGAACGCTAAAAGCAGTCCAAACCAACACATATCCCAGCACGAAGACATATACCGACGCAATCAGAGAGCCGCGTTCAGACGCCGCTTGCGCGACTGTCGTATAGATCCGGATCGCCCGCATCGCGGTAGGCACCATCATGCCGACCATCATCACGGCCCACATGATAAACATCGCGACATAATCGCGGGCGGTCCAGTCGTGCATGCCGACGATATCTCGCATCCCGTCCATATCAGGCATTGCCGACATCTGCTCAGCGATCACAAACAAGTACCACCAGGCGAGACTGACAACCAACGCGAGTGACCCCCACAGCAATATGCTGTCCCAGGTTCGCAGCGACCATCTCCCGCGCGGAGATTTAGCGGCCGTCATGCGCGGGCGACGAGGCGCGAAACACGATGCGTTTGTCCTGCCAGGGAAGAGGCGCGCGATCTTGCGCGAAGGCGTGTATCGAGATGTCCGTAAAGCCTGCTACTCGCAACATCAACTCAATCTCGCTTTTGAAATAGAGAACAATGTCGATGGCATTGGTCTCGACTTCGGTCTCCTCGCCATCGACGATGTGTGAAGCCCTCATCTCCATAGAGATCGTCTGCTCCAGTGGATCAATGTCCTTCACTCGCGTGCGCAATTCCAGCTCCGTGCCGTCCTGAGCCTGGCGTCGGTCGCCTGCGCTGGGCCAGTGGCGAGGTAGTGCCGGTTCATTCGCCCAGTAGTCCCACAATTTTGGGTTTTCTATGTTGGGGAGGTAGTGGTCGAGGAACAGTTGTCCACCCGGTTGCAGAAGTTTGCGTATACGCCGTAAGCCCTCCAGATCTTGCTCACGGGTGCCGCCAATGCCGAAAGCGCCACACATATAGGCCATTCGATAGCGGCGCGGCAAATCTAATTCGTGCATTGCCTGCTGGTAAAGGTCAACTGACAATCCTTCCGCTTGCGCTGCATCTTGGCACCACATCAACATATCGGCGGACGCATCGGTTCCATCAATGTCAATGCCGGCTCGCAGGAGTGGCAACAGAACGCGGCCCGTGCCGCAGCCAAGATCCAAAACCGGCTCACCACAGCGGGCAGCTGCACCGTGAAAGTAGTCGGCGTCGTCACCGCCCTCGGCAAATTCGGCCCACCACCGTGCTACCAACCCATGGTGCCAAGTTCGAGTGTCTTTACTCATCGTAGGTTGAGTTTACCTCGCTAGCTTCTTAACGCCACGATCCCGCCCAGGATGACTGCAGCACCTCCTACCCAAACCGTCCAGGAAGGAATCTCTCCCCAGAACAGGTAACCGGCCAGCGATATCCAGATCAGCGCCGTATATTCGAAGGGAGCAACTGCGCCCGCAGCGGCGTAGCGATAGGCCATGGCCGCAAACCAGTGCGCTAAGGCGCTACCCAGGGCGGTCATCCCAAACAACGGCCAATCCCAGAGCTCTGGTGTGCGCCAGTTTCCCCAGGTCCACACGGCTGCAATCAACAAACTTACCGGGTAAGTATAGAAAGTCAGCACAGGTGTAGAGACCTTGGTTGCCAGCTGGCGATTGCTGATGGACAACAACGCCCAACACGTAGCACTACCAAGAATGGCCCAGATCGCCGGATCGATTGTCATGCTATCGGGGCGAATGACAAACAATACCCCGGCAAATCCGATGAGTACCCCACTCAAGCGCCCGAGACTGATCAGTTCACCAAGCAACGGGCGCGCGAGTAGCACGATCAAAACCGGGCCTACGTAAGCGAGCATCAGCGCAGTCACCAACGGCACATAGATCAGGCCGTAGAAAAATCCGAAATTCGCGCCGGCCGTGAGCAAACCCCGCCACAACTGCCAACGCCAGTCTGCCTCGGTCAATGCAGGCAAGCCGACCTGATGATGTACCAGGGCCAACACCACCGGTATGGCGATGATGCTGCGCAAGAACACGATTTGAGCAGTGGAATAGGTCGGCGCCAGCGCCTTTACCGACACGTCGATGGAAGCGCCAGCAACCATTGCGGCACACATACACAGCGCGCCAAGCGCCACATGATTCTGCTGGCTGGACTCAGTATGGACCAATCGACTGGCGCTCCAGGGGCTCGTGCTACTTACTCGCTCTCCCGAGTGCGTAGAACGCAGCTTCTCGCATACTCCGCCGCGTCGTTGATTGACCAATCTCCCGACGGCGTCTTATCCATGTCTTCGCACCACGCTAGTGTGCCGCGCTCTGGCGCGCAGGCACTGAGGCTTAATCCCGCCGCGACCAGTGCGGCCGCTGTCATCCTATTCATTGCGCGTTTACCTAACTGCGAAGTCCATAATTCCACGGACTGTAGCCGCATCCGATGGCGGGTACCAGGCAGTTCAAGCCTTGTATCTCGCCATGCCCCATGGCTAGATTCACCTCAAGGAAGAGTTCGGGGTAACGCTTGAGTAAGAAAATCGCCTTCGTGTCCAGTCGCAGCCCGGATGCGGAAGAGGCAGTCGCAACACTTACGGCCAAGTATGGTAGCGCAGACCCGGAAAATGCAGACGTTGTCGTCGCGCTGGGGGGAGATGGTTTCATGCTGGAAGCCATTCACCGCAACATGGCGCTCGGCGTACCTATCTATGGCATGAATCGTGGCACCGTGGGCTTCCTGCTCAACGAATTTAACGACAAGGACCTTATGCAGCGCCTGGAAAACGCGCACGAGGAAAAACTGCGTCCCCTGCATATGCGGGTCATAACAGATTCTGGCATCCAACAGGACGCGTACGGATTCAACGAGGTCTCATTGCTGCGGCAGACTCGCCAGGCAGCGAACCTGGAGGTCAGTATCGACGGCAAAGTGCGTATCGATCGCCTGATGTGCGATGGCTGTCTGGTAGCAACGCCAGCCGGCAGTACGGCCTATAACCTGTCGGCGCACGGGCCAATTCTTCCCATAGGCTCCGGTGTGCTTGCGCTGACACCCATCAGTGCCTTCCGGCCACGCCGTTGGCAGGGAGCAGTGTTACGCCAGGACGCACACATCCGGCTGACAGTACTAGACCACTACAAACGTCCGGTTAGCGCGGTAGCGGATGCTCATGAAGTTCGCAACGTGGCGGAAGTGGAGATTCGTGTCGACCCAGACAAGGAAGTCACATTGATGTTTGATCCGAATCACAATCTGGAGGAGCGCATCCTCAACGAGCAGTTTATTCCGTAGCGCCGCCAGCGGTGCCGACGTTCGTATTAGCTTGCAACGCTAGCCACTCGTAGCACCCGGCAACGTAAATGATTACGCTGCGGAGATGGACAATACCACCCAGGCAGCTGGCGAATTTTCCAGCTGGCTAGCATCAATCCGCAGAGGTGGCGCCACCGAAGTCCCTTGTGGCGACTGCAACGCCTGTTGCCGCGCGTCTTACTTCGTTCACATTAACGCCAATGAGGCGGACGCCATTGCGCACATTCCCCAGGCGCTGCGCGGGCCCGCCCCGGGGCAACCTGAAGGCAATACGGTAATGGGCTTTGACGACACCGGTTGTTGTCCGATGTTGCGCGATGGTCAATGCTCCATCTATCAACATCGTCCGCAAACATGTCGTGACTATGATTGCCGGATCTTTGCGGCCTGCGGCATTGCACCCGGTGAAAGTGAGAAGCAGGCGGTGAACGAACAGATTGCGCGCTGGCGATTCGACTACCCGACCGAAACGGACAGACGGGAACAGCGTGCCGTTTTGGCGGCGATGAAATTTCTCCAGACCAGGCGCGACCTATTCGACGTAGCAGTGCTGCCGGACAACCCCACGCAACTCGCCTTGCTGGCGCTCAGTTCTTACCACCTGTTCGAAAATGAAGCTGGCAACCCACAGGATATTGCGGTGATGATCACAGCAATTATCGAACGTCGCCAATCGTAACAGAGCGCGCGTCGCTCGCAAGCGCGTCGACATTCGCACCGGTTAACGCATGCAGGAAAGCCTTCAAGGCCGCCAGTTCCCGCGGCGTCAAATGCAGCGGTTGCACGCGCGGGTCCTGTTGTGGGTCACCACCGCCGCCTGCGTTGTAGAACTTCAGCACCGCATCAAGGCTAGCCAGTGATCCATCGTGCATGTACGGTCCGGTCAAGGCGACATTACGCAGACTCGGCGTGCGGTACCGCCAGCGGTCCTGCGCACGCCCGGTGACCTCGAAACGCCCCTCATCCGCAAGCATCGAAACTTCAATGGCGACTGTCGGCTGCACAAAAACACCCGGCGCAAGCTGCACCCGAGCCGGTTGCAAACTTCGTGTGTGACGAACATACCCGGCTCCCGTATTGTGGAAACGGCCGTCAGTGAACAGTGCGTGCTCGGAACCGACAATATGGCAGCTTACGCAACCGCGGCGCTGAAAAACTTCGAATCCCCGGATCGCCTGTTCATCCAGCGCAGTAGCGATGCCTGCGAAATACCACCGGTCGAATGGCGAGGCGGCGGACAGCAAGGCGCTCTGGTAGGCCGCCAGCGCCGAGCCCAGAGTGAGTTCAGTCAAGCCCTGGGGGTAAAGCTCAGAAAAACGCGCCGCGTAATCCTCTATCGCGCCCACGCTGGCCAGAACCGCTTTGCGGTCTGGGTTTCCCATTTCATTGATAGCCAGCAACGGCCCCCAGATCTGGCTGGTGAGCTCGCTCTCGCGGCCATCCAGAAAGAGCGATGCCATGTAGGCAACGTTGTAGAGCGACGGCACGTTACGCCTTACCGAGCGGCCTTCCAATCCCACCGGCGTGGCAAGTTCATTCTGCGCAAAGCCCTGCTCGGGTATGTGGCACATGCCGCAGGACAAAGTGTCGTTGACCGACAGTCGCCGGTCGTAAAACAGTCTGCGCCCAAGATCTATTTCTGCAGCCGAAGGGGCGACCGGCATGGGCGGCAAACCTAGCGGCGGCGCTGCAACGAGCTCAGCCAGGGGCAGCGCGTCGCCGGGGCGGATCTCGAGCATGTTTGAGTGGCTGCGGAAGTCTCTGCTCTCGTAACCGTCGCGTACGTCACCTGGCCCAACGGTGAACTCCGCACTCCAGGCGAGCGTAGACAGCGCCGCCAGGAACGCCCCGACAACGGTACGCAGCGGCACGTTGGAATGCGCCTTTGCCCACCTTAGTGTTAGCATGTCACGCTCGTTCGACATGAATCTCGTAGGAGGAACGATGATACAACGTCTAACAAATACCGCCGCACTCCTATTGTGCGTGATCGCGTCATCGGCTGTTGCCGATGAAACCTGCATGTCCCCATACATGGCCAAAATCGTCGGGCAGGAAGACTTTGTCTACATCTGGACCCTGGGCATAGAGGGTGTAGGTGATGGTCAAGACAAGCTCGTTACCGTCGACGTCAATCCCGCTTCAGAAACTTACAGCGAGGTGGTGCACTCCACGTCGGTGGGCGGACGCAACGAAGCGCATCACTCCGGTCTAACCGACGACCGGCGCTACCTGTGGGCATCTGGTCTGGACACCAGCAAGATTTTTATCTTCGATGTACACAGCGACCCTTCCAAGCCGCGCCTGCACAAAACCATCGGCGACTTTGTTACGAAAACTGGCGGTATCGTAGGGCCGCATACGAACTACGCCATGCCTGGCCGCATGCTGTTAACAGGTCTTTCTAACAACCGAGACCACGGCGGCCGCACTGGCATGGCCGAATACACCAACGCCGGGGAATACATAACGACCCACTGGATGCCGACCGACGACAACCTGCAGGGCGCCGTTAAATCTGGCCAGTTCGCCGATGGCTATGGCTATGATGCACGGGCACTGCCCCGGCGTAACGTGCTGGTTACGTCTTCGTTCACGGGCTGGAACAACTACATGATGAATCTCGGTCAGATGATGGCCGATGCCGAAGCCATGAAACGCTTCGGCAATACGGTGGTGATCTGGGACTTGCATGCCCGCACTCCGAAAAAGATTCTCGACGTTCCTGGCGCCCCATTGGAGTTGCGCTGTGCGTGGGGGTCGCAATCCAACTACTGCTTTACCTCGACAGCCCTGACTTCGAAGATCTGGCTGATCTACGAAGACGACGCAGGCGAGTGGCACGCCAAAGCCGTTGCCGACATCGGCGACGCGAGCAAAATCCCGCTGCCGGTAGATATTTCAATATCTGCCGACGACGGCCACTTGTGGGTAAACACATGGAACGACGGCAATGTGCGGTTGTTCGATATTTCTGACCCGCACGCTCCCACACAGGTTTTCGAACAGCAGATCGGCGCCCAGATCAATATGGTTTCACAGAGCTGGGACGGCGATCGCGTTTACTTTACCTCCTCGCTGCTGGCCAACTGGGACAAGAAAGAAGCTGCGGCCGGCAACGATCTGCAGTACTTCAAGCTGTATGGCTGGGATGGCGAGAAACTTACGCCGCAATTCAACCTGGATTTCATCGAACTCGGCCTGGGCGCGCCGCATCAGATGCGCTTCGGCGCCTACGCGCTCTACGGCAAGAGCCCAGCTAAGGAAAACGGCGCTGCTGCCACGGCACGCTAACGCTGTAATCGCAGCGGTATTGGGTTTCGGCGCCGCTGCCATCGCGGCGGCACCAGACCACGACCATCCGGAACCCGTGGTGCTCGCGCCGGGCTATACAGCGCTGGAATTCGACCCGCCTGCGGCGGGCTCCTACGCGCTGCCGCCAATGGGGAGCGCGGCGGATGGACCGGTGCTTGATGTGCACGGCCAACAACATGCACTCAAGGATTTCCTGGGTGAGAAGATCACGGTTCTCAGCTTCATCTACACCACCTGTAATGATGTAAACGGCTGCCCTCTGGCAACGTTCGTCTTCAAGAGCGTGCAAAATGCCGTGCTCAAGGACGCTGATATTACAAATCAGGTGCGCTTGATCAGCTTCAGTTTCGACCCCGATCACGACACTCCGGAAGCGTTAGGGCAGTACAGCGCCCACTTCAAGCAGGAAGGCTTCGACTGGCAATTCCTGACCACGGCATCCAGAAAGGCGCTCGACCCGACCCTGGAGGCATACGGACAGGCTGTGGTTCGCGACTACGACGCCGAGGGTAGCTACCTCGGCACAATGTCCCACGTCCTGCGGGTGTTTCTGATCGACCGCCAGTCGCGCATACGCAACATCTACAGTACGTCTTTTCTGCACGCCGATACCGTCGCCAACGATATCCGTACGTTACTCGCAGAAGCGTCATAACGATCGCAGCCCAGGGACGCTTATGCCTAGCAGCCCGTCGAGCACCTATTCGATGGCGTAGCGCCAGGGCGTCTCCGGTTGATCTGCCTCGTCGTCTACCTGCCATAGCGGCACCGCCAATCCTTCACCGATGTCTTTAAACACCACTTTAACCCGGGTGCCGATGCCGATTTCGCGCACGAGCTCTTCCGAAGCCAGCGTGCCATCAGGGTTGGCCAGGTTACCCTGTATGCGCAGCCCATCAAATTTGTTGGGAACATTGCGCTGTTCATCCAGTTCCACCAGCAACAGCATATAGGGAGAGAACTCTCTAAACACCGGCTGAATCGCGTGGTGCACTTCGCCGTAGGAATACACCACGCCTTTGCCACTCACAGCCACCCAATGCGCCTCGGGCTGTGCGCAAAACGGGCACGCCGTGGTGGGTGGGAACCGCTTCAAACCGCATGCATCACACTCCTGCACGCGCAGTTCATGGGCACCGCAGTGCGCGAAGAATTGTTGATTTTCCTGATCCAGGTCGTCGATGTAGACCGACATGCCAAGATATTCACCTTCAAGCGCCATCTTTCTTCCCCCTATGCGCCGCGCGCCATCACCATGGCAGATCCCATACCCGGATGACCCCAACCCATGTTTGCTGTGAGCTCTACATCCTTGATCTGCCGACAGCCGCCCTCGGCGTAGTCATAGGTGTGCTGGCGTTTACCGTCGGCTCCGACGGGGCATGAATCATCCACGTCGTGGCGCAACTGGCGCGTGTTTTCAATCACCATGTTGATACCGTGGGTATAACCTTCGCAAAGGTGCCCGCCGCTGGTGTTGTTCGGGCGCGCGCCCGCTAAACCCATGATCCCTGAACTTACGTAGTCTCCACCCTCGCCCTTCTTGCAGAAACCATAGTCCTCCAGCTGTAACATGGTAGTGAAGGTAAACGCATCATAGGATCCGGTCACGTCAATATCTTCCGGGCCAACCCCCGCATTGGGCCAGAGGATGTCCTTTGCGTAATGGCCAGCAACGGTGGAGATCGGTCCTGATTGAAAGTGATTGTCGGCCCTGGGTTTCATGCATCGCCCTACAACCGACTGGATAACCGCCGGGATATGCCGACAATCGCGGGCGCGATCGATCCTCGTCACGACCAGCGCGGTACCGTTGTCGGTTTCTACACAACAATCGAGCAGGTGCAGGGGTTTGACGATCATGCGACTTCCCAACACATCGTCCACCGTCACCCGTTTCTTGTAATACGCCTTCGGGTTGTTCGATGCGTTGTGGGAATGGGTCACTTTAACGTGAGCGACCTGCTCCGGCGTGGTGCCATAGTCGTACATATGTCGCATGAATGACTGGCAGAACATCTGGCCCGCGCTCATCAGGCCAATCCCCCGGGAAAACAGGCTCTCGCCGGACAAGCCAGCTCGCGCGCCCCTTCCGCCGGTGCCGCCGATGCGCACCTGGCTGAAGCCGTTCATGGCACGGTAGATCACCACCGTTTTACACATGCCGGCCTCAATCACGCCCATGGCGATCCCCACCAGGGCTTCGATGCTGGAGCCGCCGCCGTATACGTCCATGTGAAAATTGAGCCGTATACCTAACTCGCCCGCAATGACGGGCGACGGAGTTGAATCGTTGTAGCTATAAGACAGCATGCCGTCTACTTCACCCGGGTTGAGGCCTGCATCTTCTATCGCGGCGCGCACCGCCCGCGTGCCCAACGCCCTGGTGGTGCAACCCGAACCTCGGGTATACCCCGTTTCGCCAACACCGACTATCGCGTATTTGCCGCGCAGGTGTTTCGATGAACTGGCATCTGTGTCGTTGTTCAAATGTTTCTCCCTAAAGCCTGATCAGCTGTCAATGCTCAAATTTGATTTTCTCCGGATAGGCTGTGGCCAGCCGCTGGGGCTCGCCGCTGATATCGAAACGGAAATCACAGTGCGTAGCGCCTAGCGCGATGGTGCCACTTCTGCGCAGGCCCTGACCACGAATGTCGCTGACCACATCGTCGGATGCACACATATACGGCACCAGATCCATAGCGTCATGCTTACCGAATTGGTGACAGATGGCGCAGGATTTGATGTTGAAACCCCATTGCGTGGCAGCATCGTCAGCGGACACAACCTCTACTTCGAATTCGCCAGGGTGCGTTCCAGGACCGGCAAAGTCTGCGTCGCCCTCTTCGGGTACCTCGGCCGGCGGCAGCGGAGCCGCGGCGAGGTTTGCGAGCACCGCATTGCCAAATTCGTGGACGCCAACCCCAAGAGGTCGCAACGCAAGGTAAACCGCCAGGTTCAAGTTACAGTAAAACAATGAGGCCGCCATGCTATGGCCTGGATCGTCCAGGTATGCCGTGTCGGCACTGATGGCGGCGTAGATCTCCTGGGCCTCGGCCATCACGGCTTCTGCGTCCGCGGCAGCTTCTACGAGGGTAGTGACCATTTTGTGCAGTTGCTTACGCTCACGGCCGAAGTAACTCAACACCTGCGCTAGATTGTCTTGCTGGGCCACGGCTACCGCTCAAGCGGAGCCTTGCTGCAGCAATTCTTCCAGCGGATCGCCGTTTTCGAAGCGCGCCAGCAGTTTATCAGGATCAAAATCCACCCCAATGGGATTCGCGGCAAACGCACCGGAACGCATGAAGCTTTGCAACTCTTCCTTGGTCTGCAGATTTTCCACTTGGAATTCCACCCGGTTACCATCCGGATCTGCATAGTACAGAGACGTAGTGAGCCCGTGATTGATCGGCCAGACCGGCACGATATCCTGCGCCTTCAAACGCTTGTAGGTAGACAGCAGATTCTCCAGCGAGGCCAGCGTGTATGCCACATGGTCAAGGCCGGGCAGACCCATACGTGTCTCTTTGCTTACCTGATCGTTGGCTGGGACTTGCACCATCGCCAGCCGGTGGTGTTCGTCGTCATAGGTCATGAAGGCGATCATCGGATTCTGATGTACTACCTGCATGCCCAGCACGGCGCTATACCAGGCCACGGATTTCTCCATATCCGACACGCGCAAAACATAGTGCGCAAATTTTGTGGGCGTTACTAACGCGGGTTCTACCGTTCGAGTCATGTGAACTCTCCTTACGCTACTACAGCGTAAATGTGTTGTTTAAACCCAATGATTGCAACCATGACAATACCGCTGCGCGCCGCTCCGGGTCCAGTTGCTCAATGCGCTGGCCTACCATGCGCCTGGAATGCTCGGGATACGGGCGCGCCAGGTAACTCACGTCCTCGCCATATATTTCCACATGGAATGCCTTCGCGCCTGCCGCTTGCGCGTCCGCGTTGGCCAGTACGAAGGGCGCATAGGTTGCCGCGATTTCGCCCAGAATGTGCCGCGCGAAAGGCGTCGACTCCGGAAATGGCGCCAGCTCCCCGGTGCCATCCCAGGACGCTGCACGACGCTGCGCCCAATCCACTACCGTCGGGTAGCCGGCTACCACTTTCTTAGGGTCAGGGTCCATATTTGTGTGGGCGCGCAAGCCACCGAGCACAATGCAATCCACCGCGGTTGGCCGGTCGCCAAGCAGGAAGGCGGATTGCTGCAACTGCGCTTCGGCGGCGGCCAATACGCGCACGTACTCAGCTTCCGCTGCATCACGTTGCTGTTGAGAATCCGTACCTGTGGCGCGGCAGGCACGCGGGCCCCAACTCAACATCCGTTCAGCGATATCCGGGTTGCCGCCGGCCATACGCTCGGAGGCAAAGCGTGCGCTTTCAGCATAATGCCAACGATAGTGAACCATCACACGGGCGATCCATTCATCGAAGTGTTCTTCGATAATGTGCACCAGCACGCCGATCTCTCCCGCGGGGAACATGTTCGCCTCAAAGCGGCTATCCAGCAGAGCCATCAATGGCGTGGTATCCGCGATCACCCAGTTTTCCGGGGTGAGTAATACCGGCACCTGATGCGTACCGGAGCGCGTCTCGATCAGCTCCCGGTTAGCCGGCGTCTTACCTTCGCGAACGAAGTCCGCGCCGTAGAACTGCAACGCGGCTTCAAGTTTCCTGGTGAACAGACTCAGTTCACCGCCGTAGACAACATAGCGATCGCTCAAGTGCTTCCCTTACGCTCCCGATCCTGCAGACACTTTAACGCAAAATGTTACGATCCATATTCGTTTCGCAACTCCAATTGTTGATCGCCATGCCGCAATTCATAGACCTCTCAGTCGCCATCGAAAACAACGAACACACCGACCATCCCGGCGGAAGCCCCCACGTGACCTATCGAAATCATGCTGAAACCGCTGGTGGTCTGGCGCACTTCTTCGCAGGACTCAAGCCCGAAGACCTTCCAGACGGCGAGGGCTGGGCCGTAGAGAGCATCAGCCTGTCCACCCACAACGGCACCCACATGGATGCGCCATGGCACTTTCACAGCACCACCAACTACGGCCAGGATCCCGCGCCAACCATCGATCAAACCCCTTTAGAGTACTGCTTTCAGCCAGGTGTAAAGCTGGACTTCCGCCACTTCGAAGACGGCTATCTGGTATCGGCCGCCGACATCGCGGCGGAGCTCGACCGTATCGGCCACACGCTACAGCCGCTGGACATCGTGCTCGTCAACACCCGTGCGGGGGACATTTTCGGGCAGCCGGGCTACGTTGATGCGGGCTGCGGGATGGGCCGTGACGCAACCCTTTACCTCACGGAACGCGGTGTGCGGGTAGTGGGCACGGATGGTTGGTCATGGGATGCACCTTTTAACCACACTGCCAAGCGATGGGCGGACAACCCCGACCCGAGCATGATCTGGGAAGGGCACAAAGCCGGCCGCGAAATACCCTACTGGCAGATGGAAAAACTCCACAACCTGCCTGCGCTACCTGACACCGGATTTACCGTGGCGTGCTTCCCAGTAAAAATTAAGGGCGCATCGGCCGGTTGGACACGGTGCGTAGCGATCCTGGACTAATCCGGCAGATTTGCACCGCCGTCGTCGAGCACCGCTGGGCGCTCCCAGTACGCATACTGTGGTGTCCATTGAGACTCACTCATACCCGCCAGCGCCAACAAATTCCAGGCAGAACAATATAGATCACCTGGACCAAACACGCAGGAGTTCTTACGCCGTATCTCGTCGCCATCGCGCACGTATACGACGGCGCCGGGCATATTGTCCACACCCTGTTGGGCGGTCTGCTCCTTGATGTAGTCACCGCCGCCGTGCGAGGCAAGCCGGAATCGCCAGCCGCGCTCGTTAGCAAAACGTCGCTGCGTTTCAGGCGGGTCTTTCGACACCAACACCACGGACATGGCGGACTCGAGGTGCGGTAGAAAACCGTTGAAGCCATCTGCCCACAACGTGCAATAACGACAGCCCTGGCCCATGTTGTGAATCATCAACAACGTGTCCTGGTCGCCAAACAGTTCACTCAAGCGCACCTCTCCGGCTTGAGAAGCAAAGCTATAGTCGCAGACGACTTCCCCGATATGCGCATCACGTAGTTGATTGAGCTGCTGTGTGAGCTCGAAAATCTGCGCCTCCAGCGCAGCGATATCCTGATTTGCCATGTGATCCTCTCCCACAAGTCACAGACTGGGAGGGTATGTAGAAAGACAACGGGAATGCAAGTCACGCCCATCCGCTAAGGGTAGACAAGGCCGTGTTATTCACGCATGTTCACCGATTCGTCCACCTACGGGCACAATATGACCAGCAAACGCCACGCGTTGGTATTCGTCACCATCACGGTATTTCTCGATACCGTAGGGTTCGGCGTGATCATGCCTGTATTGCCCGAGTTTCTCATGCAGCTGACCGGTGGCAGCCTGTCCGAAACCTCCACCATCGCAGGATATCTGGTGGTGTTTTACGCCTCGTTGCAGTTCCTGTTCGCGCCGGTTCTGGGCAACCTGAGCGATCGCTACGGCCGCCGCTCGGTGCTTTTGATTTCACTGTTTTTCTATGCCATCAATTACCTGATCGCCGGGCTGGCCACCACGCTGTGGGTATTGTTTATCGGGCGTATTCTCACCGGCATTACCAGTGCGACCTACGCCACCGCCAACGCTTTGATCGCCGACGTCAGCCCGCCCGAAGAGCGCGCGCAGAATTTCGGTCTGCTGGGGGTCGCGTTTGGTCTCGGATTTATATTTGGCCCTACGATTGGTGGGCTGCTGGGAGAGTGGGACGTGCGCGCTCCATTTTTCGCCGCCGCCGGGCTCGCTGCGCTCAACACGCTGTACGGCGCCCTGGTGCTCAAGGAAACCTTACCCGCCGACCGGCGGCGCGCTTTCGATTGGCGCCGCGCCAACCCCTTGGGCATGTTGGTGCAATTGCGGCGCTACCCAATATTGGTCGGTCTGGTGACAGCGATGTTCATCTACAACATCGGCCACCACGTGTACCCTTCCAACTGGAACTTCTACACCATTGAGAAATTCAGTTGGACGCCACTGGACGTGGGCTTATCCATGGGCCTGGTTGGCGTCTTGATGGCCCTGGTCCAGGGCTACCTCATACGCCTGGTGATACCTCGATGGGGGGCGCCGAAGACCGCTTTCGTCGGCTTCGCCGCCGCAGCCAGCGCCTTCATCGGTATCGCTTTTGCACCAACTCCGCTTACCGTTTATCTGTGGTGCGCCGTGTCGTCATTGGCGGGTCTCGCTGGACCGGCCGTTGCAAGCATCATGGCCAATCAGGTTCCACAGAACGAGCAAGGCGAGCTACAGGGAATCAATGCCAGCGTCGGCAGCATCGCCGCCATTATCGGGCCATTGATGATGACCCAGAGCTTCGCCGTATTTACCGGGCCCGCTGCGCCTGTCTATTTTCCCGGCGTCGCGTTCCTGCTCGCCGGCGTGCTCACAGTAGCCGCCCTGGCCATATTTTCCATAAACGTACGCGTTCTCGAGCCCGGCGGTGAAACGTCAGCCCGGTGAGAATCACGTGAAGCGCACACACATAAGTAGCGGTTCGGATTTCGAAACAACCATTGGCTACAGCCGCGCTGTAGTGGATGGCGACTACGTTTTCATTTCTGGGACTACTGGCTACGACTACGCCAACATGACCATCTCTACAGACATCGTCGAGCAGGCCGAGCAATGCATGCGCAACATCGGCGACGTATTGCGTGAAGCTCAATGCGATTGGCCCGATGTGGTTCGGGTGCGCTATCTATTGCCCAACCGTGACGACTTTCCCGCCTGTTGGCCCGTCCTCAAGCGTTACCTGGGAACTGCCGCTCCTGCGGCCACCATGATGGTAGTCGGGTTGTTCGAGCCGGAAATGAAGATCGAGGTCGAGGTTACCGCACGGCTTCCGCAGCCGAACTAGGCACTGCCCGAAACACGTGCGTTTCGGGATGAAACGTATACCACGCAAACCAGTAGCTCATCGTGCTGACAAGAACACCTCCATCCATCGAGCGTGCCTCTGCAGACTGATTGTCCGCGTCCCACACGACTTCGATCTGGAGTCCGCCGACAGTGTCAAGAAACTCGGCGCGTTCGTACCGCACGAGCTCCGAAAACGGATAAGCTTTGAATTGCCCAGCGATCTCTACACCGAGGACGAATTCCTTGGGGTGGTATTCACGGGGTGCACGGTGAGACACATCAAAGTACAAGCGCTTGCTGCGCGCGTACCCGGGATACAGGTCGCGACGGTACATCGCTTTGAAACGGGGGCTGCCTTGCATGACCACGCTATGCGGGTGCGTAGCAAGCCAATCGCGCCACGTGGTATGCCACACGGGCAGTCGCGGCAGAGCAACCCCCACTAACGGCCCAGCAACGGCGGTCGCTGATATCTGCGACCAGAGCGATTCGGTATTGCGGTCGTACATCAGAAGATCGCTGTTATACAGCAGTCCCGACACACCGAAGTTGAGCGCCCCGGTACCTGGCAGATTCGCAGCAAATACGATGCCGGTCCCGCACAGTGGGCAGTAAGTCACCGCGAAATGTTGTTGCCCGACAACGTCGTTGACGATCTCGTGCACCGCGAGCATTCGCAAGGGGTAAGCCTTGGCCTGATCGGCAACAACTACGCCCAGGACTCTTTCATCGGGCCGCACAAATTCTGCCTCGACCGCCGCAACAAATGTAGGGCTGGTGAGGGCCACAATTCCGTCGCGTGGGGGTCCACCCCGCTTGATCTCATGCTCCGGGATCACTGCATTGCTGAGATCGAAACCATTCTTGGCCATCGCACAGACAGGCACCCACACACTAAACCAAGCGATTACAAACGCTATCAGGTGGCGCAATTTCATCAATACTCCCCTGCAAGTCAGAGCTTGGACACGCACCCACAGATTGAGTTCGCGCAAGCCGTTTCAGCATTTAAATTGCCGTTTTCTTGACGGAATACCTGTTCTATAGTGTCCAAGGGTCTAGGATCACGATTATCCGTTCAGCAAGAAAAGAGGTTTTGCAATGTTCGACAAGCGCAAAGAGTCGAGTGAGCCCGAAGAGCAGCAAGGGACGGCGAGAAAATCGTCGACGAGGGAAACAACCAACTTAAATTCCAGGAGTACCGCGATGATAGGGAAAACCATCCAGGTCAAAGGTGACATCACAGGCTCAGAAAATCTCACCATCGAGGGCACGGTTAACGGATCCGTCGACCTGCCGCAAAACGATTTGACAGTCGGTGAGTCCGGCAACGTGACGGCGGACCTGAAGGCCAAAACAGTCCGCGTCGACGGGCAGGTTACCGGCGATATCTCCGGCGCTGAAAAAATCGTCGTCTCCGCCACCGGCCGCGTAAAGGGCAATATGACGGCGCCAAGAGTTACTCTGGAAGACGGAGCCAAGTTCAAGGGCAGCATCGACATGGATCCAGGCGAAGGCAAAGCTGCGGCTGCGCCCGGCAAGGCCGCTCCGGCCGCGCCCAAAGAGATCAGACAAGAAGCGGGCTAGCCCGCGACTTTCGGGGGGCGCGGTGGCGCAGCGACGGCGACAACTCAAAGCCCCCCCAGCTTCCCCGCCGGTCGTCGCCAGCAGGCTGTTGCCCGAGGTATTTGCAGGGTTCGAAGAAGGCGAGTCCATCACTGTGCTGGATTTTGGCCCAGGTAGCGCGAGTACGGTTACCTACCTCTCGCGGTTCCGCGCCAAGGTCATCTTCGCCGACCTCATCGATAACCCGGAACTGCGCAATCCGCCCGAGGATGCCGACATGGCAACTCTGGCAGACCTGATTTCCGATCAAATGAGCGTCCCCCCGGGTTTGCATATTGACGTGTGTCTGATGTGGGACTATCTGCACTATCTGGACGTGCATGTTATCGAGGCACTTTCCAGCGTTCTGCAACCAATGATACGGCCAACAACCAGAGGCTATGGGTTTGGTGCGCTACACAGTCGCGATCCCATGCAGGGCAACCGCTACGGTATCAGCGGCCCCGAAGAGCTGACCTCGGCCCCACTTACGAATGAGGAGCCATATACACCACATTCGCAACAGTGGCTGGGCGAACACATGCTGGCTCTGCGTATCTCGCGCGGCACGCTGTTGATGGAGGGCCGGTTGGAACTGTTGTTCGAGGCGCCCTAATCCTGTTTAATACTGCAACTCATCAGTTGCACTAACGGATATCACATGTCCACAGTCGCCGTCGACCAGGTATTTTCCGCCCTGGCCGATGCAACCCGCCGCCATATTCTTGAGATTCTCGCCGCGCACGGTCCCGCAAGCGCTTCGAAAATTTCGCACATGCTGCCAATATCCCGACAGGCCATCGCCAAACATCTCAATCTGCTGGAACAGGCGGGCCTCGTGTCCAGCGCACGGCATGGCAAGGAGATGTGCTTCCAAGCAGAGCCGCACCAGCTCGCCGCTACCGGACGCTGGATGCTGCGTCTTGCGGCGCGCTGGGAACCCAGCAACTCGCTTACCGGCGACGCGGTGGCCGAAGCATGAGCAGCGGCGTCGCCTGTTTATAAGACTGATATTCCGGGTCTTCGCCCCAGGCTCTATTGGCTCGATTCTCCAACATTCGCGCGCCACTGATGAACGTGAGCAACACGATCACGAACAGCGGCGAAATGAGTGTGGCTAGCTGCCACCCCACCAGTGCCGGATACGCCATTAACGCGATGCCGAACCACAACACGATCTCGCCAAAATAGTTAGGATGCCTCGACCACGCCCACAAACCGGACGTAATGAATCGGTCTGCATTGGCCGGATCCGCGCGGAACGCTGATTTCTGTTTGTCGGCGATCACCTCTACAGCAAAACCACACAGCCAGAGCATACCGCCAATCCAGAATGGGGCGCCCAGCGGCACCGACTGCGTGGTGGTAATCGCGGCCAGCGCGCAGCTCGCCGTGATGAAGACCCATGTACCCTGCAGCGTCCAGGTCATGAGAAAAAGAGGAAACGAACGTTTGATTGAGCGAAAACGCCGATCTTCACCAGCTTGCCTGACCCGCATAAACAGAAAGGGCCCCAAGCGCAAAGCCCAGATGACAATCAGGCCGACAAGCATCCAGCTGCGAAGATCGAAAGCGTTGGCCAAACCTGCGCCTGCTACCACCATCACGATATAGGTGAGACTGCCAGTCAGATCGTACAAAGCCTCGCTCTGACTCACCCAGGCATGGACGAACACCGACCATTGCACGGCGTAGGCGAACGCACCACACAGGGCGAACACCGGCACGCCGGAGAGCAGGGCACTATGACTACTGCCTGCCCAAGCGATGCAAACGCCCACAAATAGCGCCGCAAGAGTTCCAGATACACCCAACTGCCAATTGTTCAAGGAGCCTCCACGCTCGCCGCTCAGGCTGAAAACTATACGTCAAGCCCACGCGTAACGTGAGCGCGCCGCCATGGTTCCGGCCTTGAGCTTGAAGGCGGCGTTGCCACATACTAAGAGGCTTGACCATCAGGCGCTCGAAGCTCTATGCCTTTCTTGTTGCTCGCCATCGGCGTCACGCTGTTGCTTGTTGGGGGGACGCTGTTGGTAAGGGGCGCCTCCGGCATTGCGCGCTCGCTAAACGTACGCACCATGATCATCGGCCTGACCGTGGTCGCCTTTGGTACCAGCACCCCGGAATTGGTGGTGAACATCACCGGCGCCCTGCGTGGTGAAACCGATCTCGCCTTCGGCAATGCCGTGGGCTCGAATCTGGCCAACTTCGGTTTAGTACTCGGCCTGGCCGCATTGTTAAGTCCTATATACCTACAAGGCCAGGTGGTACGGCGAGAAGTCCCCTTCCTGTTACTCGTCACTGCCATTCTGCTGGTGATGGCCTGGGACGCACCGCTATCGGGAACCACACCATTGCTGGATCGCGGCGATGCGATCATTCTATTCCTGCTGTTCACCGTGTTCGTTTATTTCATGATCCGAGACGTCGTCCAGGACCACGGTGATCCGGTGTTCGCGGAAGCTGAAAATTTCCCGGTTGCGAGCAAACGTTCCAGCTATGCGATTAACACCGTGCTGGTCGGCGCGGGCACCGTCCTCCTGGTCTACGGGGGAACCCTCACCATTGAGCAGGGTGCTATCATCGCAAACGAGATGCAGGTGCCGCAGGTGGTGATCGGCATGTTTGTGGTGGCGGTGGGCACCAGCCTGCCAGAGTTGGTGACGTCGGCGATTGCCGCCTACAACGACGAAACCGATCTTGCGCTGGGTAACATCGTCGGCTCCAACATCTTTAACTCGCTGGTGGTATTGCCAGCTGCAGGTATCATCGAGCCATTACCCATTCCCGCCGGTGGAGATCTTGACCTAGCGGTAGGGTTTGCATTTGTGTTGGTGGTGATCCCATTGTTTGTATTCAGCGGCGCACGCCTTGGCCGACGAGCCGGCGCTGCCCTGGTCACTGCCTACTTCATTTACATGCTGTACAGGTTCATGGCCTGACCCAGCGCTATCTGCATCACTCTATGGAGACATCATGCTAAAACTCATCATCGTAATTTCCCTGACCATACTGGCCGGTTCGAATGTATTCGCAGCCAGCGCTGACGAACGTGCGCAAGTAGCAGCCGAGACTCGTCAAGGCCTGCTCAAAGTGGTCGTGAGCTATTTTGGCCCCATAGTCGGCATGGCGCGGGAGCAGATCCCTTACGACGAAGACCTGGTAGCCAAAAATGCTGCCAAGATAAGTACGTTGTTGCCCATGATTCCAGATGTGTTCCGGCGCGATACCCGCGGGTTCGACCTGGAAACCGAAGCCCTGGACGACATCTGGGACAACACGGATGACTTCGAATCCAAGGCTGCCACAGCCGCCGAGCGCGCGAAGGATCTGGCCGCCGCAGTGGCTGATGGCCAGGGCGCCGCTATGAAGGCTTTTGGCGAACTGGGCGCATCGTGTAAGGCATGCCACGATAACTACCGACAACAAAACTAAACAAACACTCGTGTGGGATCTGCCCACACGAGTGTTTCACTGGCTGCTGGTAGCGTCCCTCACGGCTTCGTGGATCACCGCCGAGATCGGCTACGACTGGACTGAGACTCATTTTCTGCTGGGTTACTGTAATCTCACTCTGGTGCTTTTTCGCGTTGTGTGGGGCATCGTTGGCCCGCAACATGCGCGGTTCACGTCATTCATGCGCGGCCCTTCGAGCGCGTTGTCTGCGGTACCAGCCCTATTCTCCCGGAAGCCGGGCACCCACGTAGGCCACAACCCAATCGGCGCATGGTCGGTGGCGATATTTCTCGTGCTCGTCGCAATACAGGCGGGCACTGGACTTTTCATCAGCGACGACATCCTCTATGCCGGTCCGTACAACGGTGTCATCAGCTCGAGCCTGGCGGGTACCCTGGCGAATATTCACCATCTGAATTTCAAGGTTCTGACGACCTTCGTCGCGCTGCACGTGATCGCGATCACCTGGTATGCGCTGGGCAAGCGAACCAATCTGCTGCGGCCGATGTTGACCGGCAGGAAAGCCAATGTAGATCCGGGCCAGGGCATCAATTCGTCGCGCACCGGTACCGCGCTGGTAGTGCTGGCGGTGGCGGCGCTGGCGGTGGCGGCGCTGGTGCTACTGGCACCAGCTCCCTCCATGGACGACTACTATTACTAGCGACCCGGACCACCGCTACCTGCTCAGGATGCAATGCGGTAGCGTTCTATCTGGATGTCGTCCACGCCGAGGTCGGCGAAATTATCCGTGACCCGGCCACGTATGTAATCGCGCCAGGAAAACGAGGCGTACCGCGCTGTGTCGCCGTCGCCCACCCAGGGTTCAATCACCGCATCGAAACGCGGCTGAAAGAAAAACGGTGTGCTGAAGCGACCCTGTTGCGTGCGCACAGGAAGCACTCGATGGGTACCCGCAGTACAACGATCATTTGTCCATACCTGCAGGACGTCGCCAATGTTTACGACGATGCTTCCACGTCGCGGGGGCACGTCTATCCAACCATCGGATTTTGACAGGGCCTGTAAGCCGCCATGATCGTCTTGTATGAGCAAGGTGATGGCGCCCGGGTCTGTGTGGTGGTGTAGCGCCATGTCGCCAAGGGCGTTGATGTCGCCACGCTCGGCCTGCGGTACTGGATCAGCAGCAGGATAGTAGTTGAGACGCGCAGCGCTGGTGTGCAGATCGCCGAAACCAGCCTCCATGGTGTGCTGTATACGCTCCGCTGGCATGCCAAGCGCGTCCAGAATCATCCTCATGGTGGTCGCAGACAGTTCGGTAAACTGCT
>Ga0315336_1001210_pt1 | contig 53794 bp, 33 predicted proteins | sample ASW5metaG_FD_204512 | JGI IMG/M metagenome (GOLD analysis project Ga0315336, IMG submission 204512) | Ammonia-oxidizing marine archaeal communities from Monterey Bay, California, United States - ASW #5 | ecosystem: Environmental > Aquatic > Marine > Intertidal zone | place: USA: California...
GTCGTGTCTGGTGACAAGGCAACGAATTTGTCTTCATGAGGAAGCTTTTCGTCCTGCTCCATGCGCTCGCCGGTCTTTGTATCGAACCTGGATATGGTGCCGTCGCCAAAAACGGCTATGAGGCGTGACCCATCCTGGTTGAGTCCGATGATGGACGTCGAATCGCTATTGAGCGGCAGGGGCTTCTTTTCTTCGAACGTGACAAGGCTCCAGAGCCGAACATCCGAGCCGACTATTGCCGCCAGTGTCCGACCGTCGGCGCTTTTCGCGATGCTTCGCACGGGCTCTACGGATTCGGCCCTCAGCTTGTGCGAGACGGTCCCGGAAGACAAATCATAGGCTTTTACTGAAATAGAATCTGCCACAATGAGCGTTCGGTCGGATGCGCCAAAGAACACATCGACCGGTTCACGAGCGTGGTTCAATCGTTCGCCGACTTCACGATATTCAAGATCTTCTTTGAAGCCGGCGACCTCTGGTACATCTGCGGCTGGTGCGTCGTCGCGGAGTGACACGCGAACAGGCGGTCGCGGATCCTCATCCTGTCGTATCTCGAATGGGCCATTGTTCACGACAAAGGCGCCGCGTTTTACCGTCCACGTGTGTTTTCCAGATTCCAGAGGGATCGTCTGGCCATTTTTCCGAATCTCGATGAGTTTCTTGTCTACGAAAACGGTAAGCTCCGAATCGCGCAAAATATCATCATCGATTTCGAATGTGACGGTCTGCGGGCCAGCCTTGACATAAAAAGTCGCGCCTACCCAGACCATGCACAAGACTGCTACGGCGATCAGCGCAGCGATGGCAGCGCGCCGCTTGGGGCGTGATGAGAAAACCGATTTTGAATCGAGAGCAGGAGCCACCGTCGTCACGGCCGAGCTTGGCGAAGATTCGCCGTCCCCGGCCACAGCAGGTGCGGCGTTGATGGCCTCCCGCTCGGTGTCATGGTCCAAATAGCCGCCCAGAGCCGCGCTGACCTCCGCCATGCTGGTGTAGCGGTCTTCGGCTTTTTTCTCCAGCATTTTGAAACAGATGGCGTCCAACCGCGGATCGACTTCAGGCCGCTGATGAGACGGCTTGGGAGGCGGGTCGCGGAGAATCTGGGCGATGACATCGGTCTGTGAACCCTGGAAGGGCTGTCTGCCCGTTAAGAGTTCGTGCAGAATAATGCCCAGGCTCCAGATGTCCATGCCGGCGCCTTGGCCTTTTCGCTCTCCGCCGAGCTGCTCGGGCGACATGTAACCGACGGTCCCAACAACGAGTCCCGTGTGGGTGAGCCGCGAGGTATCGGCGGTGTGGGTGTCGTGTGCCAACCCGAAGTCGACGATGACGGGTCCACGCTGTTCGTCGATAATGATATTGGTTGGTTTGAGATCGCGATGAAATATACCCGCTTGATGGGCCGTCTGCATGGCGTCGGCAATCGTCAACACGATCGACACGGCATCAGAAATGATAGGAATTCCATGTTGACCGTTGTGGTCAGTCAGCCGATCGCCTTTGAGGTAATCCATTGTGCAAAAGGGCGTACCATCGATTTCACCATATTCAAGAATCCGACAGATGTTCTGATGATCTAACTTGGCTAATGCTTGTGCTTCGACGAGAAACCGAGCGCGGGTCTCGGTGACGACGTCACCGTCGAAGCGCGGAAGCTTGAGGGCCACGTCGCGTTTGAGTGTCGTGTCATGGACGAGATAGACGGTGCCCATACCTCCCTGGCCGAGCGGTTTTAAGATCTCGTAGCGGCCGATCCGTGTTGGAACGACACGCGTGGGCGACGGAGGCTGCTGGCCCTGTTTGCCGGCCTGATCCAAGATGGACGTGCTGTCAGGCGCAAAGGAAAACGAGACAGAATCACGGCGCGATGCCGCAATGCCGGATGTCAGAGAACTGGCAATCTCGTCAGCGAAATCGGCGCCCGCGAAGTATTCCCTAAGAGGTTTGGCGAGATCGGGATGTTGGCGTAATACCTCTTCCCGATTTACCGGCTCACCGTGATCTTGCCGTTCCATGCATTCGGCGATAATCTCGACCAGGCGATCTTCGTTCACAATGGAATGGTCCTGGTTCGGATTCATCTCACTTATCCGATTGTTCGTCCGTCGTGGCTTTCCTACGAAGCTTCTCGAGTCCGCGCTTGATTAAGGCCGCCACAGCGAGTTTTGACCGATCCATCTCAACCGCGATCTCCGCGAGGCCCTTGCCTGACAGGTGGCGCATTTTTACAGCGTCACGCTGGTCGGCCGGCAACCGCTCAATCTGAATCATCAATGATTCTATCTCTTCTCGACTTCGCGCTACGGCGGAGCCTTCTCCTTCGTTCGTAATCGGATGATGCCCTGGAATCTCCCCGCCCGCTGCGTCAATCGAGACCTGCTTCGAGACAGACCGTTTTTGCGCCGTGGCATGCATGCGAATGGTATCTTGAATATTTCGCTCATGAATCCGATCCAGCCAGGCTGCCAACTGCGCATCGTTCGAGCCGACAAACTCGTGAAAACTGCGGAATGCCGAAAGAATCGATTGTTGTACGACGTCAGAGGCGTCGGCTCTCACCAGGATTCGGTTTCCGAGGCTTCCGTTGGCCGTGTCGCGAAGTCGATCACGATACCGGTCCAGAAGCTGTCCAAGTGCGTCCCGGTCGCCCTGGCGTGCGCGTTCGAGCAGTGCATCAAATTCCTGCATCTTTGGCATCGCTCATTATGTTGAGGCGAAATGACAAGCAGAGGAGGGCGGCAAATTATTGCGTGACCTCAAATTTTGCCACAATTGAGTCCGCGATGCAAATTGAGTTGGTGCCTCCAGGCGTAAATCTCGGCGGTTGTGCCACGCAAAATCACGGTTTGAACAGAGGCCAAATGGCCCTTTTGGGCCGCCTTACACAAACGGAACTTTCCCACGTTTGGCGATTCTTTCCGAGCGAGGCTTGAACCATTCATCGGTTAGCTCGAAAAGGACGTATATGTCCGACATCCTGTCAAGAAAAGCCTTATGTGGGCCGGTGGAACGATTTGTCACGCCAGCGTCATCATTGGCGAACGCTCAATCGGTGTCTGTAGCGCAGACTAGCCACAACCGTTCTTGCTTGTGATTGAACACAACGAACGTTGCCCCCCATCCCATGTTGATCCAGTCGTTCCACTTGCTGTCCACGCGGAAGACGGGAACGTACTTCCTTGAGTCAGGCAGCAACGCGTCTACGAATTCGCGAGCCATCGATCGTGCCTGATCTGCGTTGAGATCCGATTTGATGTATGCCCCGTCGGAAAGCAGCAGCCCCGTAATCGCTCCTTCAAATTCGTAGCTTCCGTATTTGACGTACGCAGGGAACGGATCGATGCCTTCCTCCATTTCCGGCTCATCGATTTCGGGTTCAGGCACGCAACGGAGAACGGAGTCGCTTTCGAGAAAGGATTTCAGCCAATGACCGTCACCTCGTGGGTCGATTCGGCTTACGTGTTCGTAGGCAGCGCCGTTGAGTGGGCGAAAGCATCGACAGATCATCCCGCCGTTAGCATACGTTTTACAGATCGCGTCGACGACCGCGCGGATCGACGGATCATTTCGTTCCTCAACTTTGTAGATGACTTCTCGCCAGTTCATTGACCACTGCACCGACCGGTTTGGCTTTATGGACGCTGCCGTTTGGGGTTCGCTAAAAACGCGATCCAAGGATGGCCGCTTTGGCAGCATGACGTGTGAGCTGTCCGGTCGGCAGCCTCTCTCGCTATTTCCAGAGCGCGCCGAGCCCGACCATCCGGTAGAATGACTTGCCATGCTGGGCCGTTCCCGGCGCAATGTCAGTCCTCAGACATCAGTTTGCTGAAACGATCACCAAGGCCCATCACAAACTTGTTGCCGCCGTGCTGCGCCATTCTTTCTAGCGATTCCAGCTCACGCAGTCGCAACAACGTGGGAGACGCTTCGAGTTGTTCGGCCATCGCTTTGTCGGCTTGGAGCTTGATTGAGCTCACCTCTTCATCGGCTCGGGCTTGTATGAGCCGAGCCTCGGCGTTCTTTTGGGCCTCGATCAGCATGGCCTCGCTCTGCCGTTCGGTTTCGAGAACCCGATTCATGATCTCCCTCAGGTTTCCGGGAAAGACCAGGTCCTTGACGTCCGCGCGAGAGATTTCGACGCCGTAAGATGCGGCCGATTCTCTGACATCTTCGCGCACGGAGTCAGAGATTTCGTTGCGATCCTTTAGGATCTCATCGAGGGTTCGTACGGCGAGAAACCGTCGGGTACTGATCTGAATGTTCTCGTAAATGCGATCCTCGTACGATTCGACGTTGTGAAGGGCCGCCTTGACGTCGGTTACTCGAAAATTGACCAAAATGCTGACGCGGATCGCCACTTTGTCGGCCGTCAGGATTTCCTGGCCTTTGATCGTTAGGGATCGGTCGCGCACGTCGACCCGAACGATTTCACGATTGACCTTCGACCAGAAGGTTTTGCGTAGCTTGTATGCGCCGGGTGCGAGGATCTCCTTGAAGACTCCATCCTCGTACAGCGCGGCGCGATGCGTGTCGCGAACAATGGTTTTGTGTGTCATGGCAGGTCGTTGTAAAAAGCGGAGGAGACCGATTTCGGCCAATGCGCATGACGCTGACAATGGGATAGGGAGGAATGATCTCTTGGAACTCGTCCCTACAACAGGCGATGCTAAGCCGTCAGGTCTCCTCCTTTGGTTTCGTGGATAATCCTGCCCCAAATGGCGATTGGCATCACCGGGCGGCGCGGGCGACGTTGATTTCAGATTCCGCCGGGTCGCGCGTTCCGGTGGAATGTGTTTGTTAACTACGATGTCGGCCGATGACGTGTCGCACGTCTAGAATCGAGCGTAGTGTTTCCAAGCGATGTACGTCTTCGTTTCGTTGTCGCCGCGCGTGATGACAAGCGTGGTTGACGAACGTTCGGAGTTCACCGTGATGACATGCATGGAAAACGGTCGCCCCTCTGAATCATCATGGAACATCACCGATCGTCCCGAATCGGCTTTTGGTTTATCTTTCTTGCTGCCAGGGCTCCATTTTGGTTTCAACTTGTCTTTGTAGTATTTGATCACTTTGATGACCGGGGCGTCGGTCGTCATTACGGTTTTGCACACGAGAGATTGAACGGTGCGCCCGCCGTTACTGTTGATGGTCGCACCGTCAGCCATCTCCGCCCTGCTTATGGCTGATTCCGGATATCGCCATTCGGCGATCATTCCCATAAGGCTACGTCTTTCGGCGGCGGCGGCGGACGGCGATGCCGTAGCGAGAAACAAAGTCGCGAACAGCAGAGTGCCAGAGAAAATGGTTTGCATTGAGAGGCTCCGAGATTAGGCCATGTCGATGTTACATCATCAAAACGCATCAGCGAGCAGTTTGTTGGTCGCGGCCGTGAGATTGTTCTGACGTGGATAACGCCGCCGTTCACCGGGCTACGGCGAACGATAATGAATTCAGGTACCTCGCGACCCGCGCCTCAGTGTACAACGATTTGCCATCTGGCATTTCACATTCGGCGTTGAACCAGCAAATCGCTGCCCGCGCATTCTCTTGTCCGCGAGCAACGATCGTGCACCTGTCGCTACGAATTGGATTGTAAAATAGTGCAAAGACAAATCGGGGCAACATCACCGATCGCGAGCCGTCAGCGTCTGCCCCACGTCGAATCCTTAGGCTCGGAAATCACCTTGCCCTTGCCCGAATCTACCACCTTCTTAACGGCCTCGTCCACCGAATCGACTTCAAAACCGATGCGAACACCGACCGTAGAGCGTTCGCCCTCCGCGCGCGGATAAATTTCGAATACGACCCCGTTTGCAACGTATGCGTAATGTTCTGGTCCCTTTCCGTGCCGATGTTTCTCGAACTCACATCCCAGCAAGGAATAGAACTCGGCAAGTGACTCGATATGCTCGGATCTGATGACGACGAGATTAGGCCTCATTGTGAAATCTCGAATGTGGCGCATATCTTGGAATTAACGAGATCTCCGATCAACCCTGCGACACGCACACGTGCGTGCTAGCGCGCAGGCGGGATTCCGTCACAAGGTGAATCTTACGTTCGGGTTGCCTGTATTTCTATCCGTTTGTCGCGTGTTGCACTGTTTCTCGACAGCGCTCCGCCAGCAACAGCCAATGAAATGCCCCCAAAGCGCCTCAGAGCGGCTTAATCCAATTTACGTCAATCGGGAACAAACCGGCGACGACGCCCGCGTCCGGCTCGTCGTTGACCGCATTCGTAACACGCTCCAGGGGGAAGTTCATCGGCACGTCTTGACGGATGAGGTTGCCGGTATCATGATTCAATCATCTGAGCGGTTTGATTTGACGACACCAGCAATCAAACGTGAGGAAACTATGGCAGGCTCGAGACACTCGGGGCGACTGGGGCGGTCTGTTCGTCGAATCACTCGGCGAAAGGTGTTAAAAGCGGGCTGCCTGGGACACGCGGGGCTTACGTTGCCGATGCTGTTCTTGCAGCGCGCGTCGGCAGCGACTCCGATTGCGACTCCGTCGATTCCGCAGGTGAAATCGCTGATCCTCGTGTTCTTGGAGGGGGGGATTAGCCATATCGACTCGCTCGACATTAAGCCGTACGCGCCGTCCGGGTTTCGCGGGGAGTTCGAACCGATTTCCACCTCGATTCCGGGCGTGCAATTCTGCGAACACTTGCCGCAACTGGCGGCCCGGGCGAACCAATTTGCGCTGGTTCGCTCGATGGCGCATCGCGACGAGGGCCACCCGTCGGCCACGCACAAATTGATCACCGGTTCCACGTTGCCGAACATTCCCGAAGACGTGGGCGTCGATAAGCATGCCGGGCGCGACGATGCGCCTTGCTACGCGGCGGCGCTCGATCATCTGCGGCCGCGCGGCGACGGTTTGCCGAGCGGCGTGCATGCCCCCGTCTACATCCGGGGTGCGTTCAATTGGCCCGGTCAGAACGCGGGTTTTCTTGGGCCTCGACACGACCCGCTGCAAATCAACAACAAGTCAGACAACTTCGATTATTCGCAAAAACACATGAGCCTGGACGAAGCGGTCGGTCGGGGCCGATTCAAGAACCGGCGCGAACTGCTCGGGCAACTCGACCAGCAACGACGACAACTCGATGAGCACGCGGCGACGAGCGCGTTCTCCGAGCATCAGCAAGGCGCGTTCTCGGTGCTGAATTCGCCCAAGCTAGCCCAAGCATTCGAGACCGACCGCGAGCCCAAGGCCGTCGGTGATCGCTACGGTCGGCACGATTACGGGCAGTCGTTGCTTCTGGCCCGACGGCTCGTTCAAGCCGGTGTCCGCGTGGTGCAGGCGAACTTGAGGGGTTGGGATACGCATTACGACGGATTCAAAAGGCTGAAACAGCAGCAGTTTCCCAAGTTGGATGTCAGCCTGTCGGCGCTGATGGACGATCTGTCCGACCATGGCATGTTGCGAGATACGCTGGTGATCGTTACCAGCGAGTTCGGACGCACGCCACAAATCAATACGCCCCCCGCAGGCCAAATTCCCGGACGCGATCACTGGGCCGGATGTTATTCGGCGTTGTTCGCAGGTGGTGGCGTTGAAGTGGGACAGGTCATCGGCGCCTCGAACTCGATTGCAAGCTATCCCACCACAAAATCGTTCAGCCCCTCTGATCTTGGGGCGACGCTGTATACGGCGCTCGGCGTCGATCCGGCGACTGAAATCCACGACCGGGTCACAGGACGACCGTATCCCCTAAATCGCGGCAAAGTCATCCGAGAGCTTTACACTTGAGTTAGAACCCATCCTGAAACCCGGTTGTGGGCGAAGTTGATACTTGAAAACAGTGTTTCTCTTGAGCTAACAGAGGGTTTCAGGACTGACTCTAGTCCCCAAAGGCCCTCTGATGGGTCACATTCGTCCTCGACATGGAGGGACAATGTCCAGCACAACCGGGTTTGGGACGGCTTCGAACTCAAAAACTTAGGGCGCTCGTTTTAGCAGGGCGAGAAAAGTGGATTTCGTCGGCGAATCGGTTACTTCGGCAAGGCGTCAACCCGGTCCAAGTGTGGAATCCAGTGCCATGTGAAAACCTGTTGATTGTCTGACACACGATCGTAGCGAAACAGTGCATTCAAACTGTGCCCGACTGCGGTGGGCGACAACTGGCCTATTGAAAGCAAACGGAGGTGTGGAATGCTGTCGATCCGATCCCGTGCTGCGAGTATGCGATTTTGTGACGGTCTTTCGCGCAGAGATGTTTTGAAAGTTGGCGCGTTGGCTGCCGGCGGATTGACGCTCGCCGATCTCTTCCGAGCGGAAGCCGCAGCCGGCACCGGGTCGTCGAACAAGGCGGTCATCAATATTCACTTGGCGGGCGGTCCGTCTCATCAGGACACATTCGATCTGAAACCTGACGCACCGCGCGAATTCCGCGGCGAGTTCAGTCCGATCAAGACCAATGTGCCCGGCCTGGATATTTGCGAACACTTCCCGATGCTCGCCCGCTCGGCTGACAAATTCGCGATCATTCGTTCATTGACCGGTTCGATCGCCGACCACAGCGACTACCCGACACAAACGGGGTATCCGCGAAGTGACTTACAGAGTCTGGGGGGCCGTCCGTCGATCGGCAGCGTGGTGTCGAAACTACAAGGCGACATCACTAGCGGTGCGCCGCCATTCGTTGGCTACAACGGTTCCTACGTCGGATATCTCGGCTCGGTTCATCAGCCTTACCGTCCGCAAGGCGGCGAGTTGCGATTGAACGCAAACACGACGCCCGACCGCCTGCGATCCCGAACGGAGTTGCTTGGTGGTCTCGACAGGTTGCGTCGCGACATGGACCACACCGGCCACATGCTGGCGCTCGACGCTTACGCGCAGCAGGCCGTTGACGTCGTGACATCGGGTCGAGTCGCGGATGCCCTCGATCTCGACAAGGAAGATCCCAAGCTGCGCGAGCAGTATGGAAACGATGGCAAGATGTTCTTGACAGCCAGACGGCTCATCGAAGCCGGAGTTCGTGTTGTCAATTTCAACTGGGGCGGATGGGACACGCACAGCAACAACTTCGGCCATTTGCGGGGTCAATTGCCAAAGTTGGATCGTGCCATGCATTCGTTGCTTGAAGATCTGCACATTCGCGGGATGGACAAAGATGTGAGCGTTGTCATGTGGGGAGAATTCGGCAGGACACCCCGGGTGAACAACAACAACGGCGGACGCGATCACTGGTATGAGGTTGCCATGTGCTTCCTCGCCGGTGGCGGAATGCGAATGGGCCAGGCGATCGGCAAGTCAAACAGGAATGCCGAGCGAGCCGTGGACCGGCCCGTCCATCTTCAAGAGGTGTTCGCAACGCTCTACCACAACCTGGGCATCGATGTTAAGACGACGACCATCACCGATCCGGCGGGCCGCCCGCAATATCTGGTCGACCGCCGTGAACCGGTTCGCGAGTTGATCTGATACCGTGCGGAGTCTGCGATGCCGGGAAGCAGTTCAAGATTGCGCGAGGGATGGGTCGAGGACGGGCTTGACTGCTGCGCAACGATTGGCGTCATGCTGTTTGTTCTGCTTTTCGCTGAAAGGATTCGCGCGTTAAGTCGATATTTCGAACTGAGCGTTCTCCCGAGTACGCTTGTGTACATCGCAAGCGAGTATCAAGGATTCATCGTGGCGGCTGTCATCGCATACATGCTCGCGTATGTGGTGTTTCGCCGAGCGATATGCAAGCAGGCGAAAACGATGTTGATGGCACGGTTTTCGCATTATGTCGTACTGAGCGTTGCGCTCGGGTGGGTGATTATTTTGCTCCTTATTTCGATTCCGATAGGACCTATCGATATGGGAGCGGGGTAGCCCGGCCGGTTTGTGGTTTGGGCGCGAATCGACATTTGGCCTGCATCTTTCCCGCCGCGTCTGTTTCCACAACTCGATCGAACCGTACACGAAATCAAAGAGGCGCCGACGATGAAAAGCCAGCTCGCTTTTGCGTTCCTGATCTCTTCGCTCTCCGCGACTTTCGTGACGGCCGAAAACTGGCCCGCTTGGCGAGGTGCCTCGGGCCAAGCGATCAGTCCCGACCGCAACCTGCCGCTCGAATGGAGCGCAAGCAAAAACATTCGCTGGAAAGCGCCGCTGCCTGAACCGGGCAACTCGACGCCCATCGTTTGGAACGATCGCGTCTTCATTACGCAGGCTCTTGCGGGCGGAACGGTTCGCAGTCTGATGTGCTACGACCGACAGACCGGCGAGCGACGGTGGCAGCACGATGTTCCTTATCCACATGCGGAAACCTCTCACCGGCAGAATCCGCCCTGTTCGGGTTCACCGACGACCGATGGCAGTTTGGTTTATGCCAGCTTCAACTCGGCAGGAGTCGTCGCCTGCGATTTTTCTGGTCAGGAGGTCTGGAGCCGCGATCTTGGCAAATTGGAGCATGTGTTCGGCCTGGCTACGACCCCGGTGCTTTACAAGCATCTGCTCATCATCCACCGCGGTCCGGGCGATCCGACAAACATTATTGCTTTGGACAAACTTACCGGCGAAACCGTCTGGGTCACGCCTGAAACAGGCAAAAATCACCAAGTGTACGGCTCGTGGTCCACACCGGTGATCTACCGCTCCGGCGATCACGATGAATTCGCGCTCTCCATGCCCGGCGAATTGAAAGGGTACGATCCCCTCACGGGTGAGGAGTTGTGGCGGTGTGCTGGTTTGGGGCCGAGCAATTATCCGGATACGGCCGTCGGCGAAAACGTGCTGCTCGGCATCAGTGGTTTTAACAAATCGATGATGGCAGTCCGCATGGGCGGCCGGGGCGACATCACCCAGACACATCGGTTGTGGCACGTCGCCAAGACCCAGCAACGCGTCGGGTCAGGAGTGGTGCATGAGGGCCACCTCTACGTTGCCAACGCGACCGGCATTGCCGAATGCATCGAGGTGCAAACCGGAAAAACAGTTTGGAAGGAACGCCTCGGCGGCAACCTGTGGGGTTCGATGCTGCTCGCCGACGGCAAACTCTACGTCAGCAACCTCGAAGGGGAGACGTTCATCGTGGCCGCCGGCCCTCAATTCGAACTGCTCGCAAGCAACTCGTTGGGCGAAGCGCTCTACGGCGCGCTGGCCGCCAGCGACGGCGAATTCTTCGTGCGCACCCATCAACATCTTTATTGCATCAAGCAAGCGGAATAAGCTGCCCTGGTTCGACCCGTTGCAATGCGAGTGTCGTTTGCAGATCGTTGAGCCACGACCGCATCGCCCACGCGATGCCAACTGCGATCGCCGGAAAGATCAGAACGCACACGATCGTGCCGCGTTTTCGTGAAATCGCGCTGTCGATTGTCGAGATGGTCATGAGGCCAGATTCTAGAGCAGAATGCTCTATTTCGTGCCCGCGACGAGTGCGTTTCGGAATTCGATAACCGACTACCACGAGGCAGAACTGGGCACGGTTTTTCGTGAGTTGCTGTAAGCACGCGTGCTGAATCCACGGTCAACAAGGAATGCGCCCGCCGCGAACGAATACGCCGAACGTTGCCCGTTGAACACATCGTTTGTGGTCACCTTTACGACCCACGATCGAATCAAAGACCGGGAAAGTCGCCGTCGCCCAATTGGAAGAGATCCCCAGTGCCTCCGGGCAGAACGAGCCTCAAGATGCCGTTGTCGAGAGCCATGCATTCGACCGCGCCGGTTTCTCGTGATAGGCGTGCGAGGCTCTGTATGGCCGGATCGAGTGTGATGTCAACGGTCAGCTCGCGTTCGTCGGCCGGGGCACCTGAGCCGGACCACAGATTGACAACCATGAAGTAGCGTCCGCCGTCATCATCCGTAAACAGGCCGACGAGGGCGTTGCGGCCTTGTCCTGGGTCGATCACTTCTACGTTTCGAAGTTTCCACTTCTCCCCCGCCTCGGCCACCCAGCGCTTTGTTCCGTTCGGGCTTGAGTTGTCGGCGAGGCGGCCTTCTTGTTCGTGACGTCCCGGTACGTGCCGCACGTCGACGCTCGTGAGAAATCGAAGAGCCCGCCCGAGGTGGTGCACTTCGCGATTAGCGCGAGCCGCCGCGTAATACAGGCGGTTCGGCGAACCATCGGTCTCAAGTAGCCCGCGTTCAAAGGCAATGTCGTACGTGAAATAGGCGATGCCCGTGAAACCATACGCCAACGAAGAATAGATTTGCATCCGCAGTTCCGACTCGCTGGGGAAGCGGGCGCCCGGCGTGGGGGCCGACTGGACGAACAGCCAATACGGAATGCCTGCACGGAGTGCTTCCTCGCGGACGTTTTCCAAGTTCGGAAAATAGGCGCCGGACACTCCGCTCTCGCCTCGAAACGGGTAGACGTCGAACATCAGGATGTCGGGCTTGACGATCGATGCAAAATCGCTCAAGTAGTTGCCGTACGCGTAAGGCTTTCCCGGATCCCTTCCGTAATACTTCGAACCGCGGGCTCCCTGGGGGTAGGCATTCGAATAGACGAGCGTTTCCGGATACGTGGTGCGAATCCAATCGACGATTTTGGCCACGCCGGGCATTGCGACCGTTTGAGGCTCGTCTCGCACGAGAATTCCCAGCGGCCTATGAGCCGCCTCGCGCAGCGCTGTGATGCGGGCCTTGAGATCGTCGCTCAGCTCGGCATCGCGGAAATTCACGTATGCCGGGAACTTGGGGTCCGTTACTTTTTCGAGATGCCCGTGCGGATTTTTCCACGCGAGCAGCGCGTTCATTCCGGCCGCTTTGTATTCGGCAAAGTCGAACAGGTCGGTCGATTGGCTCAGTCCCATGATCGTCAGCGGATGTTGTCGCACCCAGCGTTTACCGAAATCCGCCGGCCGCTCCGCCTGGACGGCGAGCGCGGACATAGCGACTAAGACATTCAGAAACACACAGGCGACCGCTGTTTTTCTCTTCATAGTTTGTAGCTCACTTGCTCGAAATCGATGCCGCACACGGCTGATGAACGTGTGGAACGAGGAAACGTGTTGCGCGATCAAATGACCTATTCGGCCATGCGATCAAAGGCCAACGAATATTCATCCAAGCGGGGTGTCACACTCGCGTCGGTTGTCCCGAACACAAACTCAAGCTGAACCGGCTGCGCAAAACGTAGCGTTGCTGGGCTGGACGCGTGCTGCGAGAGGAATGTTCCGGATGCATCCCGAATGTTCGCCGTCAGATTCGTTCCTTGAGGAAGATCAGCGCTGAATTGCAGTGTCGTAAATTCGCAATCCGGCGGAAGCGTCAATAACTCGGTCGTAAACGTCCCTGAATAGGCAAACTCGCCCTTGGACTTGGTGAGGACGAGATTGTCGGTGCGGGTGGCGACGCCCTTCTTGTGGCCTCGGTGGATGAAGTAGTTTTCTTGATATGCCCAGGGCGAGACGTTCAGACGCTGGTAGTTGCTTCGGCGCTGAAAATATTCACGGTTGGTGCCGAAGCCGCGCGTTTCGATCACGTCGAGCCCACCGCTGCCCGAAATGACCAACTCGAGCTGTGGGTCGTCGTCGACGTTCGTCACGAACGCTTCGCCCCCGTAGCGAGGCCCACCGACGTCAAATGAATCGAGGATTTCGCCGGTAGCCGAGAGCGCGAAGACGATGCCGTGCGGTGCGTCGGCATCCTCGTTGCCGGCAGACGGATAGCCGCCGTTGGTGACCGCAAGGATTTCGAGTTGCTTGTCACCGTTTAGGTCGCACAGCACGGGTGCCATGTAAGCGTGGGCATCGAGGCCGAGCTCGGGCCGCAGATCGTTGCGCCATCGAATCTTGCCGCGTGCGTCGAGGCAGTAGACTTCGTTGGCGAATGTCATGCCGACGATTTCGACATGACCGTCTCCGTCCAGGTCGGCGACGTTGGGAGAATCTTCCCCCGAAAGCCCGGGCACGTTCCAGATGACGGTTCCATCGGTTTCAAAAGCATAAACAGCATCATGCGCGTCGTCGCCGGCGTAATTGTCGACCGATTTGATCACCTCCACGCGGCCGTCGCCGTCGATGTCGGCTAACACCGGGTCGGCACTCGACGCGTTATCGTTCGTCTTGAACGACCAAGCCGACTTGAGCGAGACCGGATCGTAGCGATGCAACACGCCCTTCGCAGCGTGGTCGTCTCCAGAGCCGGCGAATAGATCCCAACGGCCGTCGTTGTCGACGTCGAGCGCGCTGGTATGGCAACCACATTGTCCGCCCCAGCCGTCGCGACGCGCGATCGGAACCAACTGCTTCATGTTCAGGCGAATGAGGTACCGTGACCGTGAGCCAAGAAAACCCTCGAGCGTGCCGTCGCCGTCGGCATCGATGATCACGGCTGAGTTGCCCAGCTTCCAGTCGTCGGCGTCCCACTGATTGAGCACCTTGCCGGTGTGACTCAGCACGTACAGTCGGCCGGGGTTCGAAACCGTGTAGAGGATTTCGAATTGGCCGTCGCCGTCGAGATCGTACGCGGAAACGGATTGCTGGTCGCCTTCCAATACTCGGCTCCACAACACGTCGCCATCATCCGCGCTGAGCATCTGCAACTGTTTCGACTCGCGTGAAGCAAAACATAGCTCTCGCTGCCCGCTGTTGTCGAAGTCAACGCACGCGCCTGCGATGCAGAAGCTAGGATCGGCAATCCGATATTGCGGGCGAAACAGCCGGCTCGCAGCAGGGGCGCTCGCTGGTTGTGGTTCGGCCGCGAACGCCGACGAGACGAATAGCGCCAACAGGAACCAGATTGGGATGTTGAATCGAGGTCGCACAAATCGATCGTACGCAACCAGTTGGTCTGCGTCCACAGTTCTCGTTTGTACGCCGGCGCGGTATTCTGCTTTGCGATGAAGCCTCTCGCTCTACAGAGAAGCGACTGAGTCCAACGGAGAGAAGCCCTCATGTCAGATCCCGGCGTTGGTTCGTCCGATCGCTATTCTCGAAGCCACGTCGAGATACTCGATTCGAGCATGGCTTATGTCGACACCGGCACGGGAACGCCGGTCGTATTTCTGCACGGAAACCCGACGTCGTCCTATTTGTGGCGGAACGTCATCCCACACGTCGAGCCGCTCGCACGTTGTTTGGCGCCAGATTTAATCGGCATGGGCGACTCGGGTCAAAATCCCAGCGGCTTGTATCGGTTCGTCGATCACGCGCGGTATCTCGACGCTTGGTTTGAGAAGTTGGACCCGGATGAAAAGGTCACGTTGGTCGTTCACGATTGGGGTTCGGCGCTCGGCTTCCACTGGGCGATGCGAAATCCGGATCGGGTTGCTGGTTTGGTCTACATGGAGGCGATCGTCTGCCCCGTCACGTGGGATGATTGGCCGGACAACGCGCGCGACATCTTCCGTGCGCTGCGTTCGCCTGCCGGTGATGAAATGGTGCTCGAGAAGAACGTGTTCGTCGAACGAATTCTGCCGGCGAGTGTGCTTCGAGGGCTTACCGAAGAGGAAATGGCGGTCTACCGAAAACCGTACGTCGCAGAGGTGGAATCGCGGCGTCCGACGTTGACTTGGCCCCGAGAGATTCCCATCGACGGTGAACCGGCCGACGTCAATGACATTGTCGCGACGTATTCCGCTTGGTTGGCAATCAGCGACGTGCCGAAACTATTCATCAATGCCGAGCCCGGCGCGATCCTCATCGGCCGGCAACGCGAGTTCTGCCGAACGTGGCTGAATCAAACGGAAGTCACCGTTGCCGGATCGCACTTCATTCAAGAAGATTCACCGGGCGCCATCGGTCAGGCCGTTGCGGAATTTATGCAAAAGCATGGCGTATGAGCCGGCGCGGGCGTCACGCGCCTGCTTTTTCGCGGTCGAAGTCGGCGAACGTTTTGCCTTCGGACGCAAGCTTTTCGAGCAGCGGAGCCGGCTTCCACCAGAAGCCATGTTGCTTTTCGAAATCGCAAACGCGGTCGTAAACATGTTTGAGGCCGACCGTGCTGCCGTACAACATCGGACCGCCGCGAAACGCGGGGAAGCCGTATCCGTAGACATAAACGATGTCGATGTCGACGGCTCGCAGCGCAAACCCTTCTTCGAGAATCTTCGCACCTTCGTTGATGAGTGCGAAGACGGTTCGCTCGATGATTTCTTCGTCGCCAATCTCCCGACGCTCGATCCCCCCCTCTTCGGCACATGCGGCGATAATCGCATCGACCTCGGCGTCCGGAACGGGCATGCGGTTCCCCTTTTCGTAGCGGTAAAAGCCCTTGCCGGTTTTCTGGCCGTATCGTCCGAGTTCGTAAAGTTTGTCCGACGTGCGATGCGGTCGCATTCCCTCAGGGATGGAGTCCTTGACTTCGTTTCGTACTTTCCAGCCGACGTCGATACCGGCAAGATCACCCACCGCCAACGGGCCCATCGCCATTCCGAACTTGTAGAGCACGGTGTCGATTTGACGCGGCGAGGCCCCTTCTTCGGTGAGGAACTCGGCTTCCCGCATGTACGGGCCGAACATCCGATTGCCGACAAATCCCCAGCAGTTGCCGACCAGCACACCGGTCTTCCTGAGCCTCTTGGCGAGCGCCATCGAAGTCGCGATGACTTCTTTGCTGGTTTTCTCACCTCGCACGATCTCCAACAGTTTCATCACGTTGGCCGGGCTGAAAAAGTGATGGCCGATCACCATTTCGGGCCGGCTCGTCGACGAAGCAATCTCGTCGATGTTGAGCGTCGACGTGTTCGAAGCCAATATCGCGCCGGCCTTGGCAACTTTGTCGATCTCGGTGAAGACCTGTTTCTTGAGGGCCATGTTCTCGAACACGGCCTCGACGACGATGTCAGCGTCTTTTAAGTCGGAATAGTCGAGTGACGGACTGAGCAGCGACATCCGCTGTTCGACCTGTTCCTCCGTCAGTCGGCCCTTTTTCATCGTGGCGTCGTAGTTTTTTTGAATCGTCGCCAGGCCACGATCGAGTGCCGGTTGATCGACCTCTTTGAGCACGACCGGAATGCCCGCGTTGAGGTAGTTCATGGCGATGCCGCCGCCCATCGTTCCCGCGCCGACGACGGCCGCTTGATTGATTTCGATGAGTGGCGTGTCCTTGGCGATGCCGGGAATCTTGGCGACGATTCGCTCTCCGAAGAACGTCTGGATCATGCCCCGCGATTCGTCTGAGAACAGGCACTTTAAGAAGATCTCACCTTCCTTTTCGCATCCCTGTTCGAACGGCAGCGTCGCGGCGGCCGCGACGGCTTCGATGGCCTTAAGAGGTGCTTGCATGCCGCGATAGAACTTGCTCGCCTGTTTTCCAATCGCTTTGAGAGCCGCTTCGTTCTCAGCGGCGTCGCCGAAACGGTCGGAAATTTCGCGCGTCTTTCTGGGGGCTTCGCCACTATCGGCCCTAGCGCGGGCGAAGGCGACGGCGCCAGCCAGCAGATCGCCTTCAACTATCTCGTCGATCAGGCCAAATTCGTTCGCATCCGAGGCGCTGATCGGATTGCCGATCGCGCACAATTCGGCGGCTTTGGCGACACCGACCAGTCGTGGAAGACGCTGCGTCCCGGCGGCTCCGGGTATGATCCCAAGTTTGACTTCGGGCTGCCCGACCTGCGCAGAAGGCACTGCGACGCGGTAGTGGCAGGCCATCGCCGTTTCGAGGCCGCCTCCCAGAGCCGTGCCGTGAATGGCCGCAACAACGGGCTTCGAGCAGTTTTCAATTTGCAACAGGATGGGAAGAAGTCCGATTTCGGGCTTTTTCTGGCCGGAGGTGATCTTGCCGAACTCGTTGATGTCGGCGCCGGCGATGAATGTTCTGCCCGACCCAATGACGACGACCGACTTCACAGCGTCGTCGGCTTCGGCTTTCTCGATGCCCTTGGCGATGCCTTCGGGAACGCCGGGGCTCAGTGCGTTGACCGGGGGATTTGTGATCGAAATGACGGCCACGTCGCCGTCGACGCTGTAGTTGGTTAGTTCACTCATCAGCACAATTCCTTAGGGGTGATTCTCTCGATGTGGTCGGATGTATTCGACGCGGGTCTTCGACCCGCAGACTTACGGATAATGGCAATCCTGATTTCGGAAAAAGAGTTTATCGAACTCAGCCGGCGCCGATAATGATGGCCAAAACTCTCCGAAAAATCCGGCAACATATGCGGAACGTCATGCCTTCTGCACGAATGCCTCAAATATGATACGTTCATTGTTTGCGGGATATCACGTGTTTCTATTTGACGGCCGATGAGCAAGTCTAACGATTCACGTCATAAGAACAAACCGCCCCAGACTGTCAGTGACTGCCCGCTCACCCACAACCGGGTTTCAGGATGGGTTCTAGTACGAATCACCTTACTGCGGTTCATCATGCGGGACTGCAAACTGTACTTTTTTTGGTTTGAGGCGCCTTGATGGGCAGTCGTCATATGGTTCGACGTCTTCAGGTTGAACATCAGTCAGCACACGCCTTTCGTGCCGATGGGCGGCGCCTGCCAGCGACAATTCTCTCAACGACCAGCGGAGTCAGGTTTGCTGATCGGTATCAGCCGACGGAAGTTGTTCGAGCAGATTCCCGAGTTCAATCACCCAAGCACTGTAGCGTTCGAGGTCATCGCGGAGTTTGTCGAAGTGTCGCGAGTAACCCAGCCGTCGAGAGAGGTATTCGAATTCCTCGGTGTCCGACTTGGGAACGGTGAGGTCTTTGGCGTGACCGCGAACCATTCGCAGGGCATCGATCAGCCGACGAAGGAACTCATAGGCTTCGCGGAGATGCCGATGTTCGTTGACGGAAAGAATTTCAGCGGCACAGAGCGCGTCCATCGCGTCGCAGGAATTCGTCGTTCGCAGCGAGGACGTGGCCCCGCCGTGGGTGATTTGAAGTCCCTGGACGAGGTACTCGCAATCGACCAGGAAGCCGGGGCTGAGTTTCGCATTCACCGTTCCTGCTTTCACGAGTTGCGTCACCTGTTTTTCGCGCATCGCCCGCATGGAAGCGGTGTCGAACGGTTCGCCGGAATAAATCAGCTCGTCGCGTAGTGCAACGACTTTGTCGCCGAGTTCCCGGTCACCGGCGATCGGTCGCAGTTTGACCAGCGCCTGACGTTCGTACGGCCATGCTGCACCACCGACTGTGAAGTACGCGCGAAACGCATCAGCACTCACTGCCAAACTGCCAGCGCGTCCGTAGGGGCGCAGCCGCAAGTCGATCTGGAAAATCCCTTCACGACGGGCCTCGATCATCTTCGTAAATGCCTCGACCAGTTTTTGATAGAACTCGCTCGCTGTGATGACCTCGCTGCCGTCCGTTTGACCATTGCCATCGTAGACAAACATCAACTCGATGTCCGAAGCAAAACCAAGTTCGCGGCCACCACATTTTCCGAGCGCACAGATCGTGAGCGGGCATGGTTCTGAATCAGTGAGCCGTGGCACGCCGAATCGACGCATCAGCGATTCGTTGCAAATCTCGTACGCCGCCTCGACGACGACTTCCGCAACGTCCGTCAATTCCGCCGAAAACTGGCCGAATTCCGTAATGTGGCCCAGGATATGCCGCATGTCGGCGCGAAACATTTCGCGATCTTTGAAAGCATTGAGCGCTGCTCGTTTCTGTTCAACATTGGTCGGCGGTTTGAGTTCTGCCGCGAATTCTGTCTGAAGCTGTTGCTTGTCCTTGGAAATCGCGAGCGACTCGATGTCCTTGACGACAGGAAACAAGTTCGCGTGCTGCAGTCGAAGAAAATCTTCCCACAGGAAGTTGCTGACGCCCAAGAGTTGCGCCAATGCGTCGAGCACGGCCGAGTCTTGCAACGACGAGAGTTCTTCCAGCCAGTTCGGTTGTTGAAACAAGTGTTCGAGGAAATCCTGAAAATGCAACAGCGCAGCCTCGGGATTCGGCGAGCGCGGCAACAGGTGTGTAAAGTGCTTGATGAGCACAATAGCGGCACGAAGTTCATTCTGCCGTTCGGGTGCGGTGATCTTGTCTCCGTCCTGGTTGGTGACGTAGATCGTGTCGCGAACGGTGTCGCCAGTGATATTGGCGATGACATGTACGACATTGATTTCCGCTAGCGCCATCGCGTTGGACAGCTCGTAGAGGAAGCCGATCGTGTCTTCTGACTCGATTTCCAGCACGGTGGAATTCTCGGAGGTTTCGTTGTCAATGGAAACCTTCACGGGGAACAGTGTCGTGTCGGCATCGGGCTCGACGCGCAGGGCACCGGCCACGCGTTTGGCGAGCCGGCCCTGAGCGGTCCGCGATTTCCCAGCGCGGACGAGTTTTTGCAAACGTTCGAGATCCTGGCGATAACGAGGCCACACTTCCGGCAAAACGGAATCTAACGGCGGCACGATGGTGAACACGTTGACAAAACTTCGTTCGGCCGCCGTGGCGTCGACGTTGGCGGTTTCCGAATTCTGAGTGTGAGATTGCTCTGATGTCACTTGTTCGGCCGTGAAAACGTATCCGTGAACGATGTTGAAACCATAAACGAATAACAGCCCGCATATCCGCGAGAGGTCACCCGGGTGATCGAATCCGACGACGGTGATCGTCCACCGCCCGTGATCTTCCGGAGCTGCGTAGACCTCGACGATGTTTTCGTTGGAGAGTTTCTTGAGCATTAGGGCGTGTCGGGAAATCTCTTCTTCATTGAACGTTGTCGAATACGATGGCTCCATGTCGGCGCGGTGGTCGGGAATCCGCCCTGAGACTTGCTCGGCTGATACCTGGGTCGGGTAGCCTTCGCCACTGATGTGCCGGTCGTAGATCGCGCGGATCGCTTCGCAGTGCTGGTGGTAGTGCGTCAGGAATTGATCGACGTCGGGGAAGTCGAGCCTGCGGGAGAGGTAGGCCAACTCGCGCCGGTCTGAGGGAAGGCTATGTGTCTGCTTATGGTGCATCAATTGGAGGGAGTGTTCGATCGTCCGCAGGAACACGTATCCACTGGAGAGCTGACGGTACTCATCGGCGTGCAGGTAACCGAGATCGGCCAGGCGAACCAGTCCGTCGAGGGTGTTGGGGCTGCGGACATCAGGATTATTCTTACCGTGTATGAGCTGCATGCCCTGTGTGATGAATTCGATGTCGCGAATGGACCCCTCACCCGATTTGACCTCACCCCAATTGCGTCCCTTCTTTTTCAAGCCGGCTTCGATGCGGCCCTTCATATCGCGAATACTCTCGCGGACGACCTCGGACGGTAGTCCGTAGATGACGTTCTCGGCTCGGCTCAGGAACGTGCTTGCGACCGCTACGCTTCCGGCGATGACGCGTGCCTTGAGCAGGGCCTGCTTTTCCCAGTGCATTCCGTGTTTTTTCAAGTAGTTCAAATGCGCGTCGACCGTGTTGACGAGCGCGCCGGACCGACCCCACGGGCGCAGACGCATATCGACTCGGTAAAGGAACCCTTCGGCCGTCGATTCCATGAGTGCCTTGATCAATCGCTGCGCCAGTGGCCAATACGGCGTTGAGTTCTCTTGTGTGAGAAACACCAAATCGATGTCGGAACTATAGTTGAGTTCCTCGCCACCCAGTTTGCCAAAGGCCAATATCGCAAAGCCATCTGGGTCGACGCCTAATTCTTCGGACAGAAATTGCAGGCAACTTTGTACGAGACTGTCAGCCAAGAGCGAGAGTTGAACGGTGACGGACTTCAAGTCGAGCAGGCGAAACGAGTCGCACGCCCCGATTCTCAACAGTTCCCAATGTTGAAAGCGTCTCAACGTATCGAGCTTTTCCGTTATCGATTCTGAATTTGCGGTCGCGCCAAAGGCTTCTTCCAGAAACTGCGCCCTGTTCTTGAACTCGGCGACTCGCTTGTGGTTCGTAAGCCGCTCCAAATAGCCCGGATTGCGAAGCAAGATTTCAGTGAGAAATTGGCTGCCGACAAATAGCCGCACCAGGATTTCGACAGCGCGGGGATTCCCGGCAAGGTACCTCAGCAGAACGGCGCGATCGGAAACACTTTGTACAAATCGCTCGAAATTGATCAGTGATCCGTCGGCCGTTGCCGCTTCAGAGAGAGCCGTCATGAGGACGCGTAGACATTTGGCGAGCCCCGATTTGGTCTCGGAATCAATACAGATGTCGAGAAGTCTGCGGTGGGCGGCCTGGCAGTCACTAAAGCCCACGGACTTGAGGATTTCCAGCGCGTCGCCCGTGGCCGGCGACTCAGCCTCCAGAAGCCTGTGAGCGTCCTCGAACATCGTGCTCCCCCAGCATCGTGTGCGTTTCGACCAGATCGGTTTTGCCCGGTAAGTTTCCTGCGGCTAGGACTTTCCTACGGCCCCCCAAGTCGACCCGTTTCACGGCCCTCAGCAGACACAGAGTTTCGAGCGGTGCTTCACCGTAGCCGCCGCGACAAAGCGCCGCAAGCGGGCTCTGCGATGGAAATTTCAACAGGACGCGACTTGCTCGAATCATGCGAGAACGCGGGGATCTGCAGATGTCCATCCCGGAAAATGTTCGTTAGGCTGTGCGCAGCCTAGAACTCTGGTATTATGGTGTTCCGTAGCTTCCACAACACACACCCGTCGCGGTGTTTCCATCTTCCCCGCCAGGCAGGAGTTATTCGAATGAGTCAAAAGTCAACACGTCGTGATTTCATCAAGCAGACAAGTGCTTTGGGGGCTGCTTGGTGGGTTGGCGCGCAAACCAACGCGTTCGCGGACAGCAAGTCAGCCGTCGAACGATTGAATTTTGCTTGCATCGGCGTTCAAGGTAAAGGATCGAGCGATACGGATAGCGCGGGGCGAGCCGGCAACGTTGTGGCGTTGTGCGACATCGACGACAACAGCCTTGAGAAAAAAGGCAAGAAGTTTCGCGACGCACGGAAATTCAACGATTACCGCGAAATGATCGACGTCATGGGCGACGAAATCGACGCCGTAACCGTGAGCACGCCCGACCATAGTCATGCCCCGGCGGGCCTATTGGCGATGCGAAATGGTAAACACTGTTTCTGCCAGAAACCGCTCACGTGGTCGATTCATGAAGCCCGGTTGATGCGTGAGGTGGGCAGTGAAATGAAGGTGGCGACGGCAATGGGCAACCAAGGCACGTCTTTTCCTGGTCTGCGCGAAGCGGTTGAGGTGGTTGGGTCGGGAGCGCTGGGGAACGTTACCGACGTTCACATCTGGACGAACCGCCCGAGCTGGCCGCAAGGCACGGGACGACCGACCGAAGTGCAAGAGGTGCCGTCGAACGTGCATTGGGATCTGTTCCTCGGTCCGGCACCAGAACGACCCTACCACTCGGCTTACCATCCCTTCAAGTGGCGTGGATGGGTCGACTTCGGTACGGGCGCCCTGGGCGACATGGCCTGCCACACCGCCAACATGGCCGTTATGGCGCTCGACCTGTTCGAACCGACCAGCGTGGTCGCGACCACGACCGGCATCGTCGAAAACGAGACGTTTCCCGCTAAGTCGGTCATCAAGTTCGAGTTCGGGCCTCGCGGCGATCTGCCGCCAGTCACGTTGACTTGGTACGACGGCGGTGAGACCCCCGACCCGGCGCTGATTGAAGGTGAAGAAATGGCGACGAGCGGTTCGCTGTTGATCGGTGATCAGGGAAAACTGTATTCACCAAACGATTACGGCGCCAAGTACGTGCTGTTGTCGAAGGAAAAGTTTGCCGATTACAAGGTGCCGGAACAGACGCTCCCGCGTTCGCCCGGCCACTTCAAGGAATTCGCCGAGGCATGCCGCGGTGGTTCCGCTGCGATGTCGAACTTCGACTACGCCGGTCGCCTGACCGAAACGATTCTGCTGGGCAACCTGGCGCTGCGGGCCGGCGACGGCGTGAAACTCGATTGGGATGCCGAAAACCTCAAGGTGACGAATTATCCCGAGATCAACCAGTTTGTGAGCCGCGAATATCGTTCGGGCTGGACACTGTAAAGTTGCCTGAATTTGATTGCAGCAAATACCAACGGCCGGGTCGCTGAAAGGTTACCCGGCCGTTTTTTTGCGCGCGATCGTGTCTCGCGTGCGGAACGGGCTCACCCTGATCCAAAGGCGCTCGACTTAGAGCCCGGCAACTTCATCCGCCAATACCGATGACGTCGTGAAAACGGAGGGGATTCGTCGGCAAACCCAGTTCCCCGGCGAGATGGTGCATCCAAACCACAAGACCCGTTTCGGGATGAAGATAAAGTTCGTGCAGGGCCTTTTGAGTCTTGTTGCCGTCTGTCTTGCTGTAAACCTTGGCGGGCAACTGAAAGAACGTATGGAGTTGAAAGCTGCTCGCGCCGCGCAGTGCGTATTCCAGCGCCATTTTGCCGCTGCAAATGTTTCCCGTCGCCGACCATGGCAACAGTTCTGTGCTGTCGGCGACGTCTTCGCGGAACCGGGAGATGATTCGCAGGTTTCTCTCGCTCAAATCGGGCCCGCCGTATGCAATCCCTTTTTTGCCGTCGAACTCCCGTTCGGGATCAAATAGCCGGTTGCCATACACATAGAAATCGGGGCGGCTCGGACCGGGTTGGTGGATCGACCGCAGCATGTCGAGTTGAAAATCGTCGTCGAATAATGCGTTGAAGATCTTCAGCCCAAGACGCACCGGCGCGCCGCCGCGAGTTGTACCAGTGCCGGCGGATGACTCGATGAGTTCCGGAACACGCTGCAACCACTCGATGATTTTGTCTCGAACGGCGGCTCGGTCGCTTCCGGCGAGCGTAGGGCTGAAATCTTTTTCCAGCGGCATCGGCTGCAAAGATCCGGGGCGGCACCACGCTTCCAATAGTCGCCGTGTCGTGTATACGTATTCGTCCGTCTTCCACGACGATTCTTCTGGCGTCGGCAGGTGAAACTTACAAGAGGGAACAATGAGCGGGCCGGACGTGCCGGCAATGCGACGTGCGTCGCGGACGAGTGTTAAATAGTCGTCGAACGTTTGCCACCACCCGCGACCCTTCCAACTGATCGTCCAGCCGGTTTCACCCGACGATCCGATGATGTGCTCGGCGACCATTCGCGATTCCTTGACGGCCCAATCGCGCATCGACTGGGCGCCCTGTTCATCTTGCGCGATGACGGTTTTAAGCACGATGAAGCCGAGACCGGCACGTGTATCGTCTTCGACTTGCTGCGCCGTCATCGACAATTGTCCCGAAGCTTTCCCCCACGGGTTGGAAATCGGCACGCCGGCGTACTGTGTGCTCAGGTCGAGTCCGTATCGATCTGCAAGGTACTCTTCCCAGCGAGCCGGCAACGGTTTGTCGGCGTACCGTCGGTAGTCGTCACCTACGCATTCCAGTATGCTGCTTGCGACCGTGGAATGTTGAGGTAGAAGATATCGCGGAGCGGGCATCGAGACGTATCTCACAATCTGCATCGAAATAGTCAGTCGACAAACCTGGCAAAACTTGACTTGTTCTACCGTCAAAACGTTTCTATTTTCGGCGTTCCAAGAATGTTAAATGCCTGTTTTGCGATCTTGATACGATGGTCAAACGGGCACGACAGTAGAAACTGGGCGAGCGTTTTCAGTCTGTCGCCACTGAGACGAGATTGACAGACATCTGGCGCGAAGGCAACTCATCAATGCTCAAGGCGGCGTTCTCCACTTTAGGTTGCCCTGACTGGACCTGGCAGGATCTGCTTCATTACGGCCCGGTGTATGGATACGACGGAGTTGAGATACGTCTCATTGAACGTGAAACTGATCTACTTTGCCGGCCGGAATTCGCAGTCGGCGTTCGCGGTCGACGCCGAAACGAACTAGACGCTGCGATGTTTTCGGTTTGTGGATTGTCGTCATCAGTTCGATTCGATTATCCTGAAGCAAGCGAGCGCCGGGAACAGGTCATCATCGGTCGGGAGTACATCGACCTGGCGGGCGAGCTAGGTGCATCATTCGTGCGTGTGTTTGGCGACACACTACCTCCGAATGCCGACGCGGCGACGAGACAGGCCACCATTGGAAATATTGCGCACGGATTGCAGACTCTCGGTGAATACGGCGAGCAGCATGGCGTCGACATTCTGATCGAAACACATGGCGACTACGCCGACTCGATCCTTGCAAGCGAAACACTTTCACGAGTCGAAAGCCCCGCTGTCGGCGTGTTATGGGATACGCATCACCCTTGGAGATTCTGCGGCGAACAGATCAAAGAGACATTCTTGCGGCTGTCGCCTTGGATTCGCCACACGCACTGGAAAGACTCGGTATCGGGTCCGTCTTCTGCTGAAGGCGCGACGTCTCATGCTGCTGCGGACGCGGCCCATCGACTGATGAGTGGGCACCAGCACGCGAACTACGTCCCCTTTGGGAAGGGAGAGTTTCCCGCCGCGCGATGCATGAGTCTGCTGAAGGGCGCGGTCTACCACGGATGGTTCTCGCTCGAATGGGAAAAGATGTGGCACCCCGAACTTGAAGGGCCTCACGCGATTCTCCCATCTTTTCCTCCAGCAATTCGCAACCTGTACGAAAAGCTTTCCCACCCGGCATGACCGTGATTTGCCGACGGCTTTATGTGCCATCCAGTCGGCAAACGCACGCCAAGCGGCGCCTGCGGCACCGGTTTGTTTCGCCTGTCGACAGAACCGTTGTGCTCGGATTCGACGGGGTTGTTCGTCATTTTCCGCCGCATGCGGTCCGGCTGTGACGGTTGACCGCATTCCCCGTACAACGGCTTCGATTCAATGTTTGACCACGGTACTTTTGTGGCTTATATTCAACATAGTGTCACAAGTTCGTTGTGTTTTCGAGACGTCGCGTGGCTTCTTTTAGAATGCATGCGGCGGTTCATCGGTGCCGCGCCCACTGAGGCGGTTGGAACGGCGAGCGGCTGCGCACCGATGCGGCGTTTTTATCGACGTAGAGCTCGAGGGGGAACCCATGCAGGTTGGGAAATTGCTTAGGTGGGCGTTGCTACCACTTGTTCTGACGATGTTTGTGTTCGGCACTGTTTCGAACTGCGTCGCGGCGCCGTCGTCTGACGCGACTCTCACAGACCGTGAGTCAGCGATTCAGACTGGTACACAGCTGGAGAAATCTCGGCAGTGGCTCGACGCGATTGAGCACTACGAAGCAGGCATCGAGAGTTGGCCGGACAGCAAGGATTTGGAATACGGGCTACGTCGCTCGAAAATCCAATTTGGCATCGATCGCCGGTACGTCGACGCAAGCTACGAGCACGTTCTGTTAAACAAGTCGCGTTCACAGTCGCTAAGACTTTTCTCGCAGGTGCTCTACCACGTTCAGGCCAACTACGTCGTACCGATCAGTTCGACAACCTTCGTGGCGCACGGCACAGAGAGCCTTTATCTCGCGCTTTCGAACCGAAAATTTCTTGCGTTCCATCTGCCCAACGCCGATCCGTCACGGATCGCCCGCATGCGAAAAATTCTCAAAGACGAATACTGGAACAAGCCCGTCGCAAATAGCACAGCAGCCGGTAGTACGCTCGCGCAGGTCTGCGACCGCGCAGGCGATTTGTTGGGCTTGTCCAGTTCGGCCGTCATCATGGAATATGTTTTCGGCGGCTGCAACGCGCTGGATGACTACAGCAGTTGTCTCACGCCCGATCGCAACACAGACCTTCAGGGAAACATCGACGGAAATTTTGTGGGGTTGGGCATTGAAATGCGGGCCGAGAGTGGTAAGGGCATGCTGCTGGTCAACGTGCTTCCTACAAGCCCGGCCGAAGAAGGAGGCATGTTGCCCGGTGATTGGATTGTTCTGATCGACGGGAAAGACTGTCGCAATATGACGACCGACGAAGCCGCCAAATTGCTACGCGGTACCGTGGGGAGTCGCGTTAGATTGTCGCTCGTTACCCCAACGGCAGACGACGGCGAAGCGCCGCGCCGACGGGAAAACACGTTCGTCCGGCGTCACGTTGAGGTAAAGAGCATACCCGTTGCTGAGATTGTCGATGCCCAACACGGTATCGCCTACATTCAGATGAATGGTTTTCAAAAATCGACGCCGTCCGAGCTCGATGCTGCGCTCCAAAAGCTGCGAGCCCGAGGCATGCGATCGCTGATCTGGGATGTCAGAGGAAATCCAGGGGGGCTTCTGAATGGAGCCGCCGAGGTGCTCGACCGCTTTATCGATCGGGGAGTTCTGGTCTCCACTCGCGGACGCACACAGGACCACAACGACGTCTTCACTGCCTATCGCCAGAGGACTTGGAACATGCCGTTGGTGTTACTCATCGACGGTGATAGTGCCAGCGCAAGTGAGATTGTCGCCGGCGCACTTCGAGACCACAAACGGGGCACAATTGTTGGTCGCAAGACATACGGAAAATGGTCTGTGCAGAACATCTTTCGCCTCAACGACAACATTGGGCTGAGACTCACAACGGCCAAGTTTTATTCACCCAACGGTGAGAACCTCTCCAAGATCGGGCTCGAGCCGGACGTCGAAGTGCCCAAACTGGCGGAGCGCCGTACCTATTACCGTGGCTCACGCAGGGCGGGAGCGAGTGCTGACAGCGATGCCGACTTGAAGAGGGGAATCGAACTGCTTCGCGGGCAGTTGACGCGGCGATGAACAATTCTCAATTCGAATGGCTGAAGCAGGGCCGTGGTCTCCACCCTAAACTCAGCTGGTCCTTCGCGACTGACGCGCCTCTTCGGCACTTTCAGCTTGCGCGGGAATCGGGTGATCTTCTTGCCGCCGACGAATCGGGCGGACTGCATCGGCTAGATCGTCGTGGGCAGGTCGTCGCGCTATCGCGTGGCTATCAAAACCTCAGAGCCCTCGCTTGGAGCGACTCAGGAAACGTGGGTGTCGCCGCCATCGGCGAGTCGCGTCTGTGTCTATTCGATCGAACGCTTGAGGTCGAGTGGATCACAAAGTTTCCTGACGAAATCCTGGCAGTTGCTATCGAGCCATTCGGGAACTTCATTGCCGTCGCCCTGGCCAACGGCCATAACCTGATATATACGGTGAGGAAGAAACGCCTCAGAGAATTCGTCACCGTCAGGCCGTTGTCGCACCTCCAATTCCTGGCAACAGAACGAACGCTCATCGGCGCGGCTGAATATGGTTTGGTCTGCTGCCATCAGCTTAACGGGACGCACCTTTGGAGTGAGAAGGTGATGTCCAACATTGGCGACATTTCCGCAACTGGTGACGGTGGCCGTATATTCGTCGCCGGGTTCACGATCGGGGTTCCCGTGTTCGACAAACACGGCGAGAGCGTCGGCTCCTATCTGGTCGAAGGATCGCCGAACCGTCTTGCGTCGAGCTACCGCATGTACCGGTTTGCTGTCAGCACGGTTGAGGGACATCTGTACTGGCTTGACAACGAAGGTAACATTGTTTGGGCCTGTGAAGTGCCCGAAGACGTCGCACAGCTTCAATGTTCTGCGCAGGGAAACGGTTTTGTATGTGGATTCCATTCCGGTCGGATAATTCGCCTCGACTGGGGGTAGGCGACGTCGGCGACGCGGAGTTGTGAAAAGCTCCACGGTACGCTTTCCGACGATATTTCTGATGGAATTTTCCTGTCGCCGAGCCACAGAGGTTTTGACTCCGCAATTTTGTGTGTGGTACATTAGAGTTAGTCGTGAAACCCTCTGTTGGCTCAATGGCACACTTGATTTCAAGTGTCATTATTCGCCCACAACTGGGTATCAGGACGGGATCTTGAATCATCGACGAAACCACAGGGCGGATGACGAATTTTCTGCGACCATGTGATCAAGCGCTGTCACGCCACGTGGTGAAATCGACGTCGGCTGGAAAACCTTTGGCATGTTTCGTCTCGTGCAACCGCTAATGGGCCGCGGAGTGTTCTATGACAGACAGCCCTGACGGCGAATCACGTGATCATGCTGCAGCGCCAAACGAATTGGTGAGTAGCGAACGCCAGACGTTGGGGCGATTTCACCTCCAAAGGAGGCTCGGCTCCGGCGGAATGGGTTCGGTGTTTCTCGCCGTCGATGGTGATTCGCACCAAACGGTTGCGCTGAAAATCCTTCCCAGAAGCAAGTCGTCCAACGCAACGCTTGTCAAACGCTTTGAACTGGAGGCGAAAGCAGCGGCTCAGTTGCATCACGAGAATATTGTCACGATTTTGGACACCGGGGAGATCGATGGTTATCCCTATATCGCCCTGGAGTACGTCGAGGGCACGGACGTACACAATCTTGTCAAACAGCTTGGCGTCATCCCGATACGCCGTTCAACCGAGATTGTCAAGCAGGTCGCCAAGGCGCTCGAACATGCCTCGGCCAAAGGTATCGTCCACCGGGATATCAAACCGTCGAACCTGCTGATCAACCGTGACGGCGTTGTCAAACTAACCGATCTTGGACTGGCGCGATCTGTTGAAGAGTCGGCTGAGTCAGATGTTACACGAGCCGGCACGACCGTCGGAACCGTCGATTTTATGTCGCCGGAACAGGCCCGAAACAGCAAATCGGCAGATGTTCGTAGCGACATTTATTCTCTCGGTTGCGCCTGGCATCAGATGCTCACCGGGTCGCCGCCGTTTCCGAGTGGGAGCCTGACGAACAAATTGTTTGCCCACGCGTCAAAAACTCGCCCCGATCCGCGCGAGTTGAATCGGGCGATCCCCGAGCAGATCGTCGACATCATGCACATCATGATGGCCCGAAACGCCCGTGATCGCTATCAGACGCCAACCGAGTTGTTGGACGCGCTCAACTCTCTCGAATGGCGGCCAAGAAAGGCCCCCGCTTCTACTGCCCAGCCCACTGTCGAGCTGAACGACGAAGATACGCTCGACCGATACATCGAGGAACATGTGGAGTCACCGCCGGAATCGGTCGAACTTCCCAACCGGCCACGTCGAACGCACACGGCCGAAATAGAGATTAGGCGAACACGAATTGTTCGACGGGCGTCGGCAATCTTGACTGCCGTTGCCGTTGTCGCGATCGTTTGGTGGTTGATCGCCGAAACGCTTTCCGAAAGGGATCGGATCGAGCGGCTCCCGCAAAACGACGGCGTTAAGAAATCGGACGACGTCGATGTCCGTGATAACGTACGAGTCGGAACCGCGGTGTCATCGGTTGAAGATGACGGCCCTGAGAAGTCGCTGGATCCGCTGATCGATCGATCGCCCGTGGATGTGTTGAGGCCATCGGTTGACTTGTCGACAGACACGATCATTGAAGCAGAACGCCTGCCCGAGTGGGCGGAGAGATGGTCGGAATCTGAAAAGACATCGGGTCTGCCGGAGTTCCTAGATCTCCCTCGATTCCAGGTCGGACGCGGCAACGAGCGAACGGCGCAATTCCAGAACCTCGATACAGCGCTTCGCAGCGCATCGATCGAAGGGGCCGTCATCGAACTTGCGGGCGACGGTCCATTTTTCCTTCGGCCAATCGATTTGGCGGGCAATTCACAGATTGTCATTGGGCCAGCTCGTGACAACCAGCCGGTGATCGTGCTTGACAATAGCGAGGCTCTCAAGGAACGGTCCGTGCTAAAAGTGACGGGAGGGTCACTCGTGCTAACGGGCGTGCATCTCGTGGTTGTGGATCGGCGGTTTCCTCGCAACCGCGAATTGACGCTGGTCGAAGTTGCCGGGGGCAACCTGACCGTCGTCGACAGTTCGGTGACGTTGCTTGGACATCGGAGTGCCGCGACGGTCGCGTTTCATGTCACTCACAGAAAATCAACACCTGACCCTGAAAGGGCCGAGCGACCACGCGTTTATCTGGAACGCGTCGTCGTTCGAGGCGGGGAATTGACCGCGTTTGCCAGCGATGGCTCTCCACTCGATCTTGTTGCGATCAACTGCCTATTTGCTACTGGCAAGGCGCCGGCCATCGTGTTAACCCATGGCTCGACGGACGATCAGAATGGTGAAGACGTCCGGCAGGTACCATCAGACGAATCTGACGGCAACGATGATGCGTCAGTTCGCCCCGCGCGAATCGATCGCGTGTTGCGTTTCTTCTCGTGTACCGTCGCCACGGCGCGATCAGCGTTTGTTCTGGGAAGCGGCGTGCGGACCGCCGTGCCGTCTGAGACGTTTATTCATTCCAGACATTCGTTGTTTGCGGCTGACTTCTTTCAGAGTGAGGAGAGCCAGCTTCTCGAGCTCGTCAATTGGCCCACACGGTCGGCGTCGGCGGGCGGTGGGTCAGCCATTCAATACCTCACCTGGACGGTTCACGAGTCGTTGGCAACCCGCTGGACGCGACTTGTCTACTCGCAGACTGACAGCTCAGTTGAGGCCAAGAAACCGGCCGATTGGAATCGGTTGTGGGGATCGGCTGGATCCGGGTTTCGCTATCATCCCACTGCATTCATCAACCGGGGGGAAGGCAACCTAGACGAACTCATTCCTCAGTCGCTTGACCAGCGGCGGATGCAAGCGAACGTGATCGCGGACGATGGAAGTCTAATGGGATGTGACGTCGATGTGCAACGCGTCCCTCAGGATGCCGTATTGAAGGAAGCCGTGGCACTGTCCGAGCGGCCAAGCCTGCCCAGCCGACTAGCCGGTGACGACGCACCAGACAAAGTCGTTCCGGTCGATGCTTCGGCTGACGATCTCGGCCTTATCGTTTCGCGCGATGTCTGGCCCAACAACACGACGTTTCTCATCTCCGGAACGGGGGCGTGCAAGTCCAGCCCCATTCGCATTCGGGGACGCTCGATCCGGCTACAGTTCTCCAGAGTCACTGACGAACCGTTCTACATTGAGCCTCGGCTCATTCCTGTCAACAGAGACGATGCAAGCGATCGCGCGTTTATCTATGTTGAAGATGGTTGGCTGGATATCGTCGGAGGCGAATTTCGATTTCCCACTTCGGCGGATCATTCGCCCGCCCGCTGGTTCCTCAAGGTTGCCGAAGGAGACTTCTCACTTAGGGGGACGACTATCAAGGGGCCGATGCGAGAAGGTGGGACATTTTCGGGGCTGATCCGTTGGGTGCATCAGCCGGGCCAGCGGATGCCGTCCGACACTGCGGGCGTATACGAGCATTACGGCCGAGTGTCTGACAGTTTCCTTTCGACGGCCGGGACTATCATACACGCAGACGTCCAGCGGCAAGGCCTTGTCTGTTCCAATAGCTTGTTCGTCGGAAGTGGCGACATATTCGAGCTCGACCTGCCCGATTCGACGCCGTACATCGGCGGTGCGATACGACTTGACCGGTGCACGGCGTGCGGCGGTCGCGACGTCTTTCATGTCAATCCGATGGCACTCAAGGCACGGGCAACGGCCCCATTACGATTGTTCGTGCGCGAGTGCGTCTTTGCCCGCCCTGATGGAATTGGCGCGGGAACCGAATCGCCGCATTCCGTCGCATTTTGCTCTCGTGCGACGAGGCTCATGCGCCAGATTGAGTGGTGGGGAGATTCCAATGGTTACTCTGCTCAAACAGCTCCCTACTTGCGAAGTCCGTCGAATATGAAGGGCGAGAATGATCCGTTTGATTCCGTATGGCGGTCGGCATGGGGGCAAAACCGGATACATCGGCCACTTGTTGGGGAATCGGTGGTGCTCAGCGGCCAACCAACTGACCTAATAACCTGTACGGCCGACGAGTTCGAGGTCGCTCACGATTCCCCGTCGGCGACTTGGACGAGCGACGGTCAACCGATCGGCATCAGCGCTGCGCTCATGCGCGCCGCTGACCTCGGAGAAGATGCATCCGATCTGGTTGGCGATCAACAAGCAATCGATTCGAAGCCCAACAAATCGGAATCGGCGGGCTCGCGAAAAACGCCAGTCCCTAAATCGGCCAACCGCGGCGGTCGGCGCGAATTGCGCCCTAACCCCCGATTCCGCTTGAAAACGTTCAGACGTCCGAGGGACAAGGGCAGCTCCGAAGCCAAGTCAAAGGCCGAACGCGAGCGCTGAGTGTGTCGTGGACTTCGCCATCATTCAGGCATGCCAAAGACAGACAAGAATTGACACCTGATCCGTCCGGTCTTGTCCGAAATCCTGCTTTTCGATACGTTCCCGTCTGTCCTCGCAACGCGGGGCGTCTGATTCATCGGATGACCCGTATCTGAGTCGTATTCCGCAGGGAGGCGGACAATGAACAGTAAGCAGACGGCGGTATTCGCGGGACTGGCTGCACTGATTGTCGCAGGCCAGTTCGCCATTCAAAAACATTTCGAAAACGCTCGCCGAGAGGCTATCGATCACGGCACGGTGACGCTGTCGGCCGCCGACGCCGACCCGTCTTTCGCGGCGATTGCCGATACCGGAGCAGAGGACGAATCCTCCACCGATATCCCTGCGCAATCGATTGAAAAACTGTTAACGCAAACCGATCTTGCTGACATTGCCGAATCCGATGATGCGCAAGGCGTCGTTCGCATTACGGATCGTGTCGAGGCATTCCCATCAAATCCCTTTGAACAAGTGGCCGCCGAGGCCGATATTTCTGAAGAAGAGGGCGTGGCCATCGTAAAGGCCGGCCCCGAGTTGAATGCTGAACCGGTTCCTGGGCAACTCCCCTCGACCGCCGATGCGTCGCCGCTCGCCAACGGACGACAGGAGCGTGATGCGATCATTCGTAAGATCATTGAGAAGGAGCTGCCCGACGCGTCCGAAGAAGATCGCCAAATCTGGTTTGAGGAAATGAGGAGTTGGCCGCCTCAAATGGCGAGCGAGCTTCTGGCCGTTCGGCGACGGATCGGCTACCCTCTAGCGCCTCATTCCAACCCGAGTGCGTATGCAGCGGCGCCGCCGTCGGCTTCGTATCACCCTCGCAATCCACCGGCCAGCGTGATTTCTTTGGCGCCTCGTTTCTCGAGTGAAACGGATAGGCCGTCCTTTACGACGAATACCGCACCTGGCGAAACCTCGATCATTCTTCATTCGTCGGGCACAGCCCTCAGGATGGCGCGGGATGTCGTTCTGAACAACATGGCAAACGCCGGAACGACTGCCTTCAAGAGATCGCGCCTCCACCTGGAAGACCTCCCCTATCGGCAAATCACGTTGCCCGGAGCTCAAGACACTAACGGCAAGCTGGCAGCCGTTGGGGTTCAAGTGGGCTTGGGTGTTTGCGCGGCGGGAACCGTAACCAAATTCTCGCAGGGCTCGCTGCTCAGCACCGGCCAACAACTGGACCTCGCGATCGTGGGAGACGGGTTGTTCCAAGTACAGGACGGCTCAGAGATCCTCTATACCCGGGCCGGCACTTTCACGACAAACGCCGATGGCGACATCGTACTCACGTCAGCCGACAAGGGACGTCTGCTCGAACCGGCCATTTCAATTCCGCAAGACTTCGAGAACATTGTTATTTCCGGCGAGGGAATCGTCTCGGTCAAGCAGGCTGGTTCGTCGACTCTTACGCAGGTCGGACAGATTACAACGGCTCGGTTCGTCAACTCAAATGGCCTGATCGCACGGGGAGAAAACCTGTACGCCGAATGCGATGCGTCTGGGGCAGCGCTCGTCGGCAACCCCGGCCAGGAAGGGCGGGGCCTGCTCAGGCAGAGCACTCTGGAAATGTCGAACGTCGACCCGGAACAAGAACTCCAGGAACTCCAGCGAATCCAAACACAGCTAGACGCGATCTCTCAAGCGAGGGCCATTCTTTCCTCAGGCCGATCCGGTCCTCCGGAGTTGGCAAGCGAAACGCGTTACTGGTCGTACGCGCCCGACCCGACGGCACAAGGCACACACGAAACGACGCCCACTGCGCCTCGTTAAGACGGTTTACAACATGGCGTGACCGTCGGCGTTCTAGAACCCATCCTGAAACCCGGTTGTGGGCGAATTCGACTCTTGATAACAAGCGTGCGATTAGGCCAACAGAGGGTTTCAGGACTGATTCTAGTGCTTCATCGTATCGAGTGATGGTGGCTTATAGGTGCCTTGCCGCATCTGGTCGAAGGTCTCGGGGCTGGCAATGTTCGCCCGCGCTTCTTCCCAACTGACGACTTCCTTCTTGGCGAGTCCCAGCAAGTACTCTTCGACGATGAACGAGTCGGAAAACGTCTGTTGCATGCCGACTCGAATGCCGAGGGCATCGCCCGTCATGATGTAGTCGGAGATGGTGTTGGTGTCGTTGAACAGAAACTCGAGAGCGGGCACCCGTCCGCCACCGATTTTTGCGAGCAACCGCTGGCAGATGATACATCTGATGCTGTCGCGCAGCTGAAGTTTTACGAGGTCGCGCTCGACGGGGTCGAAGAAGCTAACAATTCGCGTGACGACTTCCGAGGCGGTGTTGGCGTGCAGCGTGCTAACGACGAGGTGTCCGGTCGACGCAGCGCTGATGGCCGAACGGATCGTGTCGGTATCGCGCATTTCCCCGATAAAAATGACGTCCGGGTCTTGTCTCAAAGCCGCTCGCACGGCTTCGTGAAACGTGTCCACGTCGAGACCGACCCGCCGCTGGGAAACAATGGCTTTCTTGTTTTTGTGCACGTACTCAACGGGGTCTTCAATTGTGAGAACATGCCGGGCACTGTTTGTGTTAATCCAGTCGATCAACGAGGCAACAGTCGTCGATTTGCCGCTGCCGGTCATTCCCGTTACAAGGATCAAGCCGAAATGCTGTTTACCGAGCTTTTCCATCGTCTTGGCGGGGATGTTCAGATCCTCAAAGGAGGGGATCGTTTCGGGGAGAAATCGAAACGTGCAGTGAGGAACCCCGGACCTGATGAACGCCGAGACGCGCGCGTACCCGAGGCCGAGTTGGTGGAATGTGAAACTGCACTGGTGATGTTCCTGGAACTCGTTCCAATCCCGTTCGGGCGCAATGTCCCGGATGACGTCGAGGATTTGCGGGGCCGAGAGCGGATGGTGCATCTCGGAGCGGTGCACGTCGTTATCCACACGGAAAACCGGGGTCGCGTTGGGGTACAGATGCACGTCGCTCGCTTTGAACTTGACCATTGCCTGGAACAAGGCCTCGGTGCTCACGTGTTCGCGGCGGAAGTTCTCACCGCGAATCCGCCATATCTCGGGAAGGTGCAGCAAAGCCGACAGGCGATCGATGACGTCCCGGGTGGCGTCGGATCCCTCGGACGACGCCAGGCAGCTGAATTCGCATTTGCCGTCTTGTTCGGCAACCGTGCAATGAACGGCGACGTCGGCAGCCAATTGCTTGGCTGAGCTGATCAGTTTTTCATCAGCCTTCAAGCGAACCTTGAAGGTGTCGAACGGACCCTCGTAACCGGCGCGCAGCGCGTGGACTTCAATGCCCGGTGCGTTGACGACAATCTGCCGGGGCGCGCCTTGTGCTTTCTTGGTGTATGCTTCCGCGAGATCAACAACAGCTGACAAGCTTTTCTGGTGGCCCACGCCAAGGATCATGTCTGCCAACGATGGTCTCCGATCGGGCGCCCGCAATCCCAATCGAACCGTCAGAAGCGCTTGCGGCTATCGCAAGGCCGTGTGTGCTCCCAACGGTTTGCAGCACGATTGGTTGTGGTCGAGATGCAGGTATACGCCGTGAGCGTCAGAGAGAAACGATCAGCCGCGCCCGTCTGCTGCAGGTCGAGCGAGGCTGCCAACAACGATGTGTTCGATAACCAGTTTGGCTTGGTCCACCCCGTCGATCAAGGTCAACTTCCCGATCCGGTCGACAAATTGGCATGATGTTCATGGCGTGTGAATGTGTCGCGTCAATGAGGAAATGTCCTGCGAACACACATTCGTTTCTCGATCCGCTCCTTCTCAACTGCACGCATGAACCGCGATTCAACCGGACGGATGGACTGTCGTGCTAAAATCGCACCGGATTTTGAGTCGCGTCCGCTGGACCCATCCGGCTCGATTTTCATATTGATCGATGGGCGAGATTGGGTCACAATGAGTATCAGACGAGAACCGTGAAGAACATCAGGCAGGGCCGCCTCATTTAACCTGTGAGCTTCTTATGTCCGGTTTGACTCAGTCTGAGTTAACGTTGTCTATCGAAGCGCTGCGAGAACGCGGTGCGGACGTCGATCTCGATGCGGACGGCAATGCCTCGTTCGTCAACCTGTTCGTCACCAGCATACCGAATGCTGATTTGGCGATTCTTGCGGGCTTCGATCGTCTGACCGCTTTAACTCTGCCCCCTCAATTCGATGACGCAGGGGCTGAGCACCTCAGGCCGTTGGCGGGGCTCAAAAAGCTGTACGCCAACGACACCCAGATCGGTGATGCTGGTGTCCGCATTCTTTCGGGGCTGAAGGATCTTGAGGCGCTATTCCTCTCGCATACGAAAATCGGCAACGCGGGCATGCGGAGCCTCGCCGCGCTGGAGAAGCTCGAAATCCTATATCTCAACGGGACGCAGATCACCGATGCCGGCCTGGATCACATCAAGGAAATGACGGGGCTTAGGATGCTGGTGCTGAGTGACACGTTGCTCAGCAATAACGGTTTGAGGCACCTGGCAGGGCTAAAGAACCTTGAACGATTGCATCTTCCTGAGCACATTTCCGATCGCGGCCTCGTGCATTTGCAAAACTTGACAACCCTCAAACAGTTGGATCTCGAGGACGCCGGCGTCACTGACGCGGGACTCGAAAACCTCCACGCACTAACGTCTCTGGAAAAACTGTTCCTCTACGATACGAAGGTCACTCAGCCGGGTGTCAACTCACTCCAACTGGCGCTGCCGAAATGCATGATCGAGCTCTAGAGGTGGCCCCAAGACACTGCAATGAGTGACGTGAACGCTTCACTACCGCCTTCTGACGCCCACGACCGGGCTGGGGGACGGCTTCGAGCACTTCGATCGGCACTCCGCGAAACGCTCAGATCGCCTCGATCGAAAAACGTCATTGCTGCACGCAAGTGGAAAACGAGCCGAGAGGACGCTCTAATGGACACTGGCGGGCGTGGATCTGCCGCGTGAACGATGATCCAAGCCGGGTCGTCAGGTGGCGGTTCTTTCCAGACTCGGCCTCGTTGCGACGTCCCAGAATCCGCCAGGACATCGTGCATTTTCGTTTCTGCGCTGATTCGATACGAAGCCCTCGATTGTGAAAGCCCACAATGACGCGTCCCCTATGCCTGACAGTCGCACTGTTCGTCTCCTGCGGCGTGGCCGTTCCGCCCGCAAACGCAGACAAATCATCGGTCGGTCCGCTGCCCGAGGGGGCCTTCAGCTTCATCGTTCTGCCGGATACGCAGGGGTACGTCACCAAGAAAACCGAACGAGTGTTTTCAGCGGAGATCGATTGGATACTCGACCAACGTGAGTCGCAGAACATTCATTTTGTGAGTCACGTGGGCGACATCATCAACAACTATGACGCCGACGCCGAATGGGCCGTCGCGCGTCGTCAGATGATGAAGCTGCGCGGGACGCTGCCCTTCGCGTTTTCTGTCGGCAACCACGACATGCGAGGCAGCGGCGAGTCTAAGAAGTTCCAAGACACGTTTCCTGCACGGGAATTTGAATCGTTCGATTGGTATGGAGGGCAGATCAAGAACAACGCGAATAGCTATCAAGTCTTCTCGGCCGGCGGCAATGATTTCATCTGGTTGCACGTCGAATGTAATGCTCCCGACGATGTGCTGGATTGGGTCAACGACGTTATGGCGGAGCATGCTTCCCGGCGAGCCATCATCACGACTCATATGTATCTCGGCCCGCGCGACCGCCCACGCAAGCCTCGCGATTACTTCGACGCTCCCAAGGGGCGCATGAACTGGAAAAAAACTCATGGCGAGCAAGGCAATAGTCCCCAGCAGATGTGGGAAAAATGCTTCTCGAAACATCAAAACTTGTTTCTCATCTGTTGCGGAGATCAGAGCCGTACACAGGCCTTCTATCAAGCATCCACGGGCAAACACGGTAACACGGTGCACGAATGCCTCTCCGACTATCGAGGCGGCAATCTACGCATCTACCGCATCATTCCGGCCGAGAATGTCGTTCAGGTGATCACTTACAGCCCCGCTGAGAAGAAGTTGTGCCGCAAGTCCAAGTTTGCTCCCAAACGGAGCGCCCACCAGTTCGAGTTTGCCTACGATCTCAGTGTCGCGGCTGAATGAGTGTGCGCTGTGGCGTTGGCGGGTCTCAGCGACGGAATTGACGGCCTCAAAGGCAGTTGCGGTTTCAAACAAGAAACTTGTGGTTGTTCAACGCATCAAGAATTGTTAATGTGATCGTGTGGTGTATTTAGAATAATGTACGCGGTTACGCAATTCCTTGGTTCGCAGATGAGCGCCCGGTGGGATGTTATCGCGGTGGTGTTTCTACTACGTCGGTGCGGCCTTCGGCCGTATGTCGAGTGCATCGAGCTCGCTGATAGGAGACACGAATGGGACACCGGTTCCCGTCCGTCATTCTAGCGCTGACTTTCGCCGTCGTGTTGCTTCCGCGACCGGCCGATGCCGAACTGCTTTCCCCGGAAGCGCCCATTGCCGACGCGATTGATCATTATGTCGACGCGAGGCTGAATGCTGACGGCATCACGCGTGCCGAGCCCGCGACCGAATCGGTGTTCCTGCGTCGGATCTCGCTCGATCTGGCGGGGCGAATTCCTACACTGTACGAAGCACAGTCGTACGTCGCCGACGAGCAGTCGGATAAGCGCGTTCGTCTCGTCGATTCCCTGCTGGCCGGCCCCGACTTCGCATACCACCAGCGGAACGAACTCGATGCGCTGCTGCTGGCACGTCTCAAGAATGACGATGCATGGAGGGCGTATCTGCTGACCGCGACCCGCGAAAATCGTTCATGGGGTCAGTTGTTTCGCGAGATGATGACAAGCCGCGATGAGAGCGCGGAAAAGAAGAATCCCGCTTTAGAATTTCTCAGGTCGCGTTCGCAGAACGTCGAGGAGATGGCCAACGATACCAGCGCGCTATTTTTTGGCGTCACGATCAACTGCGCGAAATGCCACGACCATCCCCTCGTCGACGACTGGAAGCAGGATCACTTCTACGGAATGACATCCTTCTTCAGCCGGACCTACGTGACCAAGAAGCAGACATTGGCGGAACGCAGGAGCGGCAAAGTCACGTTCAAAACGACCAGCGGAGAAGAAAAAAAGGCTCGGTTCATGTTTCTCAGCGGTGCCTCTCTCGAGGAGCCATTGCGCGAGACGACGCCCGAGCAACTGAAGGCCGAAGAAGCGGAATACAAACGACAGCGTGAGGACGCGAACGCTCCGCTGCCAGATGCGCCCGAGTTCAGTCCTCGGGCGAAGCTGGTCGAAATGGCTCTTCAATCTGAGAACAGCGGCTTCTTTTCCCGATCGATCGTCAATCGCGTTTGGAAACGATTTTTGGGGTTGGGCTTGGTCGACCCGCCCGATCAGATGCACTCCGGAAACGAGGCCAGCCATCCGGAACTCATGCAGTGGTTGGCTCGCGATTTCGTTTCGCACAATTACGACTTGAAGAGGCTCATTCGAGGCATCGTGTTGAGCAATGCGTACTCCCGCACTAGCAGTTGGCAGGGCGAAGGAGAGCCGCCGACGGACGACTATTTCGGCGTTGCCGTGACACGGCCGTGTTCGCCGCGGCAATATTCGCTTTCGCTGAGAATTGCGTCGACGAATCCGGAGGCCTGGCCTACGAGCCTCATGTCCGAAGACTGGGCGAGCATGCGAGAGTCGCTCGAGACCAAGTCAACCGAATTCGCCGGCCAAATCGAATTGGCGGGTGAGAACTTCATGGTCAGCGTCGACGAAGCACTGTTGCTAAGTAACGGCGAACAGGTTCAGACGCAGTTTCTGAACGAAGCGGATGATGGTTTGGTGGGGCATTTACAAACGATCGAAGCGGTCGGCGAACTCATCGACAAAGCATTCTGGGCCGTGCTCACCCGCGCCCCCAGCGAAGAGGAGCAGCAAGTCTTTCAGCAATATCTGAAGGATCGGCAGGATCGTCGAACGGAAGGCATCAAGCAGCTCGTGTGGGTGCTGATCTCCAGTCCGGAGATGCGATTCAATCATTGACGCTTCCCGCCCGGTTACATCGAGCAAGAAAATCGTCGCTTTTTATTGGCAAATGGCGGCCAAACTGGCCGTGTCGCAATTGGAGTCGCGAATGCACGATAAGACGGAATTCAACGTGGGTGGTTCGCGGGGTCGTCTTCCCGTCTCGCGAACTGCTGCGCCGGGCCATCGCGAGCACGATGAGAATGAGTCGATGCGAACTTCAAGTCGCCACGGCGCCGGACACAACGCTGATTCCTGTTTCAACCGGCGGAGATTCCTGTGTACGACGGCGACGGGCGCGGCCGCGATGGCCGCCGACATGACGGTGCTCGACGTGCTGAAGAACCCCGTGATGGCCAAACAGATCGAGTCTCAGCAGAAGCACGTCATTCTCTTATGGCTGGCCGGCGGCGCAAGCCAGTTCGAAACCTGGGACCCCAAGCCGGGACGCCCGACCGGTGGACCGTTCCGCAAAATCAAGACGAACGTGCCGGGCATCGAAATTTCAGAACTCCTGCCGAAAATGGCGGGACGAATGCAGAACACGGCGATCATTCGCTCGCTGAATACGCGCGTCGCCGACCATGGCGGTGCGGCGGCGCTCATGGAGACCGGTAAGCCGAACGAGCAAGGGCTCGATTATCCCGACATGGGGGCCATTTGTGCCAGAGAATTGGGCCGAGCCGAAAGCAAGGTGCCAGACTACGTCTCGCTGTACACTTCGACAGAAGGTCGAAGAAAGGGCACATCGGGCTTTTTGGGCGGGCGCTACGCGCCGATGTTTTTGTCTGACAGCATGATCCCGTTAAACATCGGCAGGCTCGAGTCGGTCAGCAAGATCGATCATCAACAGCGCGCAGAACTCCGCCAACTGCTGGCGAAAAACTTCAGCCGCAACCGACACTCGGGTGTCGTTTCCAGTCACAACAGCGCTTACGAGCGCGTCCGAGGCTTGATGGCCAGTGAAGAGTTGTTTGATGTTTCAAAGGAGCCGGCAAAATCTCGCGAGCGTTACGGGCCAACGCAATTCGGCGAGCAATGTCTGATCGCCCGCCGACTCGTCGAGGGCGGTGTGCCGTTTGTCAAAGTCGCGCGGGCCTGGTGGGACAGTCACGGCCAAAATTTCGAGACCCACCGCGAGCTATGTGCCGATCTCGATCATGCGATGGTGACGTTGCTCGACGACCTCGACGAACGAGGCCTATTGGAAAAGACGCTGGTGATCACACTTGGCGAATTCGGGCGGACGCCTAATATCAATCCCAGCCTTGGTCGCGACCATTTCGCAACGGCATGGAGCGCGACGATCTCCGGGTGCGGCGTGCGGGGCGGCAGCGTATACGGCAAGACAGATGCCGACGGCCACAAGGTTGCCGACGGCCAGATCAACGCGGGTGATTTCTTTGCCACGGTTCTTGCTTCGCTGGGCATCGACCACGAGAAAGAATACCACGTGGGCGCCCGCCCCATACCGCTCATCGATTTCGGAAGCCATCCGGTGAGTGACGTTCTCGCCTAGAACATTTGTGGCAACGGCCGGGGCGCCAAACACAGGAATCACGTATGCTGATCACCGCACCAGAAACGCTCGAGAAGAAGCACGATCTTAAACAGAAGAACATGATTTTTTCTCTGGCTCGTGTCGCCGAGAGCGAGCGGCTCTACGTGGCCGGTTCGGACTTCAACGTCTATGAAATTGATCTCGCCTCAAATACTCCAGAGCTCTCGCAGTTTGAAGGAGACGGGCATGAGAGCTATGTGACCGGCGTCGCTATCGCAGGCGACAAAGTCATTTCCGGCAGCTACGACGGCCGCCTCATCTGGTGGGATGCCTCGACGCGAACGCAGTTGTCAGATGTCACGGCTCACAGCCGGTGGATACGCCGTGTGATTCCATCGCCCGACGGCAAACTCGTCGCAACGGTCGCCGACGACATGCTGGCCAAGCTGTGGAATGCCCAGACCGGTGAGCTTGTGCGCGAGTTGGCCGATCATAGCCCCATGACGCCGCACAACTATCCGTCGATGTTGTATGCCGTTGCGTTTTCATTGGACGGCCGGTTGTTGGCAACTGGGGACAAGATCGGACACGTCGCCGTGTGGGATGTCGAAAGCGGCCAGAAAGTCGGCGAAGTCGAAGCCCCGGTGATGTACACCTGGGATCCCAAACAGCGGCGGCATTCGATTGGTGGAATTCGAGGGGTCGCGTTTTCGTCTTCCTCGGAAGTTCTGGCCGTTGGCGGCATCGGCAAGATCGGCAACATCGATCATCTCGGCGGCCCATCACGCATCGAATTGTTCGACTGGAAGTCGGGAAAGCGGCTGCATGAAATCTCCGACACTAAGTTCCAGGGCGTCATCGAGCAGATCATCTTTCATCCGTCCGACGAATGGTTTCTCGCTGTCGGCGGCGACCACAAGGGGTTCATATCGTTCTACGAAACGCAGACTGGAAAGTTGATGCACCAGGACCGTGCCGCTGATCACGTGCATGCTGTCGCAGTGAACGAGTCATTTGATCGGATTTACACCGCTCATCACCATCGCATCATGAGCTGGAATCTGGGCGTCGTCGACGACAGCCCCGTCGAAGCCGTAAGGCCTCACGTTTCCTGATTCGGCCTTCTTCCTGCTGTCCGCCAATTGAAATCGTGATGGACGAGAACGACCGGCAGCTGGGAACATGTCGTCAGCGCGTTGCGCGGGTCCTCCGGCGACACCTATTTTCAGGCGAGTTTGCCGCGACGGCTCCCTCAAGCCTGTCAAAAAAACTCGCCCCGGCAATTTGGGAAAAACGTCGCCAAGTGCATTAACGCGAAATCGTGCATGTGCTACTCTTCCCGGTTCGAACAGCACAGGGGAGTCGGAACACACAGTCCAGTTCTGCACGGAGGCCAAATTCGCGTGGCACGGAAGAAGAACGCCGGCGATGCCCAGGCGGTGGAAGCAGAGACGCAGTCTATCGGCCGCGAGTTGTGGTCGCTTTTGGAGCGTCGTGCGCCCTCGGTCTTCGAACGTCGCTGGTGGGACGACCGCATTCTCTCGTGGGCCATGTCGGATGAGTCGATCAAGGTACAGATGTTCCGTTTTGTCGACGTTCTGCCCATGCTTCGAACGCACGAATCGGTGACTCGACATTTGCAGGAGTATTTTGACGATGTCCGCGAGCACCTGCCTTGGGCGGCGCGGTTGGGGCTCGACGTCGCGCCACCGAACAGCGTGCTCGGTCGAGCGCTGGCGGTCAACGCGCGCAACAACGCCCGACGCATGGCTCAGCGGTTCATAGCAGGTACAACGGTCGACGAAGTGCTACAAGCTGTCGCAAGAATGCGCAAAGCCGGTTTTGCCTTCACCCTCGACCTGCTTGGCGAAGCCGTAATGAGCGAACGCGAGGCCGACGCGTATCAGCAGTCCTATCTCGACCTGATCGAGGGACTGGCTCCAGAAGTAAATGGCTGGGCTGAAAACATTCAGATCGACTGTGATGAAAACGGGCCAATTCCTCGCGTCAACGTGTCGCTCAAGCTCTCGGCGCTCTTCAGTCAATTTTCACCGGCCGATCCCGTCGGAACATCTGAGCACGTTGGTTCACGGCTGCGACCGATATTGCGGCTCGCGCGCGAGCAAAACGCCTATGTCCACGTCGACATGGAACAGTACTCGTACAAGGATCTCACGCTCTCAATCTTCAAGCAGATTCTGCTCGAAGACGAATTCCGCGACTTTGCCGATGTGGGAATCGTCATTCAGACCTATCTCCCCGACGCGGGGAAGGACCTGAGCGAACTGCTCTCGTGGGTCAAGAAGCGTGGAACGCCGGTTACGGTTCGGCTCGTAAAGGGCGCATATTGGGACTACGAATCGGTGATTTCGGCGAGTCATGGTTGGGCGTTGCCCGTGTATCGGCAGAAATGGCAGTCGGACGACAATTTCGAACGTCAGACGCATCTGCTGATGGAAAACCACCGCTGGCTGCGTCCCGCATTTGCGAGCCACAATCTCAGAAGTGTCGCCCATGCAATCGCGTGGGCGAAGCAGCTCAACGTTCCGGAGGGCGCATACGAAATTCAAATGCTGTACGGCATGGGTGGTGAGCGAGCGCAGCTGTTTTCGGAGATGGGGCACCGCGTGCGCGGTTACACACCATTCGGTGAACTCATTCCCGGAATGGCCTATCTTGTTCGCCGGCTGCTGGAAAACACATCGAACGACTCTTTCCTTCGGCATAGTTTTGCTGAAGATGTGACAGTGGAGGAACTGTTTATGAAACCCGACGACGTGGGAGCGAACACGGCACCACCGGAAGAATCGCCCAAACGTGATTTCGCGAACGAGCCCCCGACCGATTTTTCAAGAGCCGAGGCTCGCGATGCGATGCACGGTGCTTTGGAAGAAGTGGCTTCTCAATTTGGGAAGGACTACCCGCTCGTGATCGGCGGGCAGGTCGTCGAATCGCGAACAAGCCTTGTTTCGAAGAATCCCTCAAAGCAAGACCAAACTATCGGCCGGGTCTCATCGGCGACCGCCGATGATGCGGTCGATGCGATTTCCGCCGCGCGGAGGGCTTTCCGGCAGTGGTCACGCGTCGACTCGAATTACCGTGCAGAGTACGTGGAACTCATCGCGGCGGAAATGCGTAATCGCCGATTCGAATTGGTCGCGTGGGAGGTTTATGAATGCGGCAAGCCGTGGAGCGAGGCCGACGCTGACGTCGCCGAAGCGATTGACTTCTGCATGTACTATGCAAATCAGATGCGGGAAATGGCTGTCACCCAGCATTGTGACGTGGCAGGCGAGGAGAATGCCTATTCCTATCGTCCGCGGGGCGTTGTCGTCGTCATCGCGCCCTGGAACTTCCCACTGGCGATTCTCACGGGAATGACGGCGGCGGCCGTCGTGGCGGGCAATACCGTTGTAATGAAGCCAGCCGAGCAATCGCCGATCATCGCCGCCAAGCTGATGGAGATCATCCAGAACGTCGCAATTCCCGATGGCGTTGTAAATTTCCTTCCCGGTGTCGGCGAGGATGTTGGGCCCGAATTGGTGGGCAGCCCCGACGTCGACGTGATCGCCTTCACTGGGTCGCGCGGCGTTGGATTAGAAATCAATGCTGCCGCCGCGCAGTGCGATGACCGACAAGTGTCAGTCAAACGTGTCATCGCGGAAATGGGCGGCAAAAACGCCATCATCGTTGACGACGACGCAGACTTAGATGAAGCCGTTGACGGAGTTGTTCATAGCGCGTTCGGCTATTCCGGTCAGAAATGCTCGGCCTGTTCACGGGTCGTCGTACTCGAAGGCGTCTACGAGGCATTCGTAGACCGGCTCGTGGAAGCCACCAAGAGTCTCACTGTCGGAGCGGCGGAGGAACCTGGGACAACGATCGGACCGGTCATCGACGAGGAAGCGTACGCGCGCATTTTGCAAACCATCGACGAAGCTATCGAAAGCGAATCCGGCCGTCTCGTCCTAGGAGGAAGAGACGATGCATTGGAGAAACAGGGTCATTTCGTCTTGCCGCACATCTTCGCCGACGCCCAGGCTGATTCGGCATTGTGTCGCGAAGAAATATTCGGCCCCGTATTGGCCGTCATTCGGGCCAGGAACCTGGATGAGGCGATCGAAATCGCCAATGCGACCGACTACGCGCTGACCGGAGGCCTTTTCAGCCGTAGTCCCGCTCATCTCAAGCGTGCCCGCGAGGAATTGCTAGTCGGCAACCTGTACTTGAATCGCGGCATCACCGGCGCTTTGGTAGAACGTCAGCCCTTCGGTGGCTTCAAGATGTCGGGAATCGGCAGCAAGGCTGGGGGGCCGAACTATCTATTGCAATTTATGATCCCCGTCAACGTGACAGAGAACACGATGCGGCGGGGATTTGCCCCCACGTCGGACAACTAAATCGCAGCCGCAATGGGCGGACCGTCAGTTCTTGTTGCGGCTTCGTTGTGCCGATTCGATCGAGGATTGAGGCGCCCTTGACAAAATTGTGGCGATTCAGGTGCGCGTATTTCAGCTTCAATCACGCCTGAAACCGCTACAGCCGAACGAGACATGCTCTAGTCGAGGTCGAATGCGCCTTCGTCCATAGTGACTCGAAGTTTTCCGAGCGCCCGGATCAGCAGTTGACGTGTTCGCTCCGTGCTGATGTTCAGCTTCGCGGCGATCTCGCGATAGCGGTGTGGCCGTGCTGCTTCGTTGAGACCGAACCGGTTGGTAACAATCGTTCGGTCGCGCTTGTCAAGTGTCGCAAGCAGTTTTCGAATCGAAGAGTATCGATCGTGACGCGAACGTTCGTCGGCCGTCGTCGAAGGGCGGGCGTCTGAACTACTTTCGAACGTCAACGTAGCACCTGTCACGAATCGTTTCGTGCGGCGGCGGGTGCGCTGGGTCGAGCGATAGAGGGTGTTACGGACAGACCATGTCGCGTACGTGCTGAACCGGTTTCCCCGATCGACATCGAACAATTCGACGGCGCGTACAAGAGGCACGTTGCCGTCGCTTACAAGGTCGTCGAAAGAATTTGATTCATCAACTAACGTCTTGGCGATCGAAACGACCAAGCGGAGATTGGCTCGCACGATTCGGTTACGAACCCTCAATGCTTCGTTCAGATGCGATTCAATCTGATCGATGAGGCTCACGCTTGGGTGTTTCGGGCTCAATTGCTTCTGCAATGTCTCAGCGCGATACTTCAGATAGTTCATCCGCCGAAAAAGGTCGAATTCCTCTTGAGGTGTGAGTAGGTTGGTGCGATAAAGATCGGCCAGATAGGGGGGGGTGTCCGCAGGCGCCTTGATCGTCGTGCAGGCGCCTTCGTCGGCTTGAACCGTCGGCGTCAAACAACGATCCGCGTCATGAGCAAAGTGCATTTCACTGGGAACGTACTCGATTTTCATCGTCGCGAGGCGTTTGGCACGCGTTCGGAGCGTGTCTTGCGCTGGGCTCGTGGTCCTCGGCGCAGGCACACCATCTGCATCGCACGTCTGCGGGATGACAACAATGGTGCCATTCAGCGTAGACAGGCGGTGTGCGTGACACTCGGAATTGGCAGGTGCCAGGGGGGCCATGTGAGAATCTCTCCACGGGCGATTCTGAAGGTGTCGCAGACGGTCGTGATTTAAGTGACTACCGAACAGTATTTCAAGTTGACGCAATTTTGACAACGCTAATTGTGAAAACTATTGCCAATTCTTCTGTCATCGACGCCGGAAACCCTTAAATCGCGACGTGTTCGGTGCTTATGGCTTAATATTCGTGTGGCACAGAGTCCCGTAGCCCGAATCGCCCATCGCTCCGGAAGCCTGAATTCGTTGAAATGATCGCCGGGACCGGTCGGCGTCTTTGACACGCACGGCAAATCGTTTGAGCCGACCTGCGAAGATCGCGAAGCGATTTACGGACACCATTCTATAGCGAAATCAAAGACGTACGTCAGGTATGGCCCGCAACGACGGTTTGCCATGCGTCATATCGCCAACGTGATTGAATGCGTTGAATACGTTTGGCCCCTGAAAAGTCTGCTACGTCAATTCGTAGGGCGACTCGACCTATTGACCTACCGTCGAAGCGCCCGTTGTTCTCGTGGTGGGTAAGTACGCACGAGGGAAAAGGCGTGATTCGTCATCTTTTGTCGAAAGCGATAAATACCTGTCATTTTAAGGGTTGGAATCACTACAAATTTCGAAAACGGTTTGTAAAATACGATTGACTTGTCGGCGTCGAGCTGTGTCACGGATCGGAATGGAGTCTGTAGGCGGAGTCTGCTTCATCAACTGAGCAGGGCCTGAAGGTCGATCGGGGCTTGCCGACGAATGAAATTTGCCAGGAATTGCGTCAGGGCATGATCAGGATCAATCGAGGCGTCGATCTACCGATCGCCGGAGAGCCGTCGAAAACGATCGAGGATGGGCCGCAGATTTCGCGGGTTGCACTCATCGGTGATGACTACATCGGCATAAAGCCGACGATGCAGGTCAATGTTGGCGACGCGGTCAAGCTTGGTCAGACGTTGTTCACCGACAAGAAGACTCCCGGCGTACAGTTTGCCTCTCCCGCCTGCGGCAAGGTTGTCGCCATCAATCGCGGTGCAAAGCGTGCTTTCCAGTCGATTGAGATCGAGCGGGAGGGAGACGACGAACAAACTTTTCAGTCGCATGAAAATGCCGATTTGCCGTCTCTGACACGAGATCAAGTGCGTGAGACACTCGTCGCCTCCGGCTTGTGGACATCATTGCGGGCACGGCCGTTCAGTAAGATTCCATCTCCGGACTCGGTTCCACATTCGATATTCGTATCGGCCATCGACACCAACCCGTTGGCAGCACCGCCGGAATTGGTTATCTCAGGACAGGAGACACCCTTTCTGCACGGTTTACAGGTTCTCCGGCATCTGACCGATGGAATGCTTTATGTCTGCACGGCTCCGGGGGCGGCGATTCCCGGACGCGAGCTCGACTTTACAACATTCGAAGAATTTGACGGCCCGCACCCGGCTGGGCTACCTGGCACCCACATTCATTTTCTTGACCCGGTCTGCGACAAGAAGACCGTCTGGCATCTCGACTACCAGGATGTCATCGCGATCGGACGGCTGTTCGCGACGGGACGCGTGAGCGTGGAACGGGTCATTTCATTGGGTGGACCCGGAATTCGTCATCCGCGGCTTGTCCGGACCTGCCTGGGAGCCGACATGGGTAAACTGACGGAACAAGAGCTAGAGCGCGGCGATTTTCGCGTGATTTCCGGTTCCGTCTATTCCGGTCGGGCGGCTCGCGCTCCGTCCGCGTACCTTGGCCGCTATCACCGGCAAATATCGGTCATTCCCGAAGATCGAGAGCGAAAATTCTTGGGCTGGCAAGATCCGGGGTTTAGTACGTACTCCGTGAAACGAGTTTTTGCGTCGGCTTTTTTCCGACGAGGCGAGAAACTGCCTTTCACAACGTCGATGCAAGGCAGCCCCCGCGCCATGGTGCCGATTGGCATGTACGAGAAAGTAATGCCCCTCGATCTGTTGCCGACGTTTTTGCTCAGAGCGCTGATCGTCGGTGATGTCGAACAGGCGCAGGCGCTAGGCTGCCTGGAACTCGACGAAGAAGATGTTGCACTTTGTACGTTCGTTTGCCCGGGAAAGTACGAATACGGCCCAATTCTAAGAGACAGCCTTACGCGGATTGAAGCAGAAGGATAGCAGTTCCGTGATGATAAATATGGTTCACCGAATCGGGCTGAGAGATGCGCCCGACGAGCCTCGACGGGATATGAGAGGGTCGGTCCCCGAATGAAGCCGCTTAGACGCTTATTGGATCGTCTGAAGCCCTCGTTCGAGACGGGCGGAAAGCTTGAAAAGCTCTTCCCCCTGTTCGAGATGGCCGACACGTTCCTTTACACGCCCGGCACCGTAACGGGCCGTGCATCGCACGTTCGTGACGGTCTCGACCTCAAGCGGATGATGATCATCGTCGTTGTGGCGCTGATTCCCTGTATCGTCATGGCCATGTACAACACGGGCCTGCAGGCGAACCAGGCGATGTCACAACTGAATGCCGTCGAACTCGATTCGTGGCGGGGCGACATTATTGTGAGCCTCGGGCTGGGATATGACCCCGGCAGTTTGTTGAGCAATCTGATCCACGGCGCTCTGTACTTCATACCAGTTTTCATTGTCTGCAATGTCGCCGGTGGCTTCTGGGAGGTTGTGTTCGCCTGTGTGCGCAAACACGAGGTGAACGAGGGGTTCCTTGTTACGGGAATGCTCTTTCCGCTCACGTTGCCACCGACCATCCCACTTTGGCAGGTTGCTCTCGGAATTAGTTTTGGCGTCGTGATCGGCAAGGAAGTGTTCGGAGGAACCGGCAAGAATTTTCTCAACCCGGCCCTCACGGCGCGGGCATTTTTGTATTTCGCTTACCCGGCACAGATCTCCGGTGACAAGGTTTGGACGGCCGTCGATGGATTCAGCGGTGCGACGCCGCTCGGTGCGTTGGCCAGTGCCGATGCCGGTCAGGTCGGTATGAAGTCGATCACCGAATCTGCCGCCGCAGGTGGGTTGGACATCTCCTGGGCCCAGGCGTTTTTGGGCAACATCTCCGGCTCGATGGGCGAAACTTCGACCTTGGCCTGCCTGTTCGGTGCGCTCGTGCTGATCGTCGCGGGCGTCGGCTCCTGGCGGATTATGGCCGGTATGCTGGCGGGCGGATTCGGCTTCTCACTTTTGTTGTGGGCAATCGGCAGCGACACAAACGCCATGTTTCAGATGCCCCCCTGGTGGCACCTCGTGGTCGGCGGGTTCGCGTTCGGGCTGGTTTTCATGGCAACAGACCCCGTTTCAGCAGCGATGACCAACACGGGACGTTGGTACTACGGAGCGCTAATTGGTGTGATGACGATCCTCATCCGCGTGGTTAACCCGGCATTCCCGGAAGGGGTCATGTTGGCAATTCTGTTCGGAAACGTGTTCGCACCGACGATCGATTACTTTGTCGTCCGGGCCAATATCAAAAGAAGGCTGGCGCGCAATGCCGCGTGATTCCGTCGCAAACACACTCAAAGTCGCGTTCTTGCTCTGCTTGGCGTGTTCGCTGCTCGTCTCGGGCACGGCCGTCGGCTTGCGCAGCCGGCAGTTGGACAACAAAGCCGACGAGATGCGAAAAAACGTGCTCAAAGCCGCCGGGCTTTGGCACGATGGTGATGACATTTCTGAGCGGTTCAAAAGCGTCGACGTTCGCGCGATCGAATTGGCCACCGGCGAAGAAACCGACGCCGTCGATCCGGCAACGTACGACCCGCGGGCGGCACTTAATAGTCCCATTGACAGTGCCGCGATTCCCGCCGCTGAAGATATCGCCGAGATCAAGCGGTTAGAAAAATACGAAATCGTATACCTCGTCAAGGATGCCGACGGCGCGATCGATCAGATTGTGTTGCCGATTCGCGGCTACGGCCTGTGGTCGACGCTCTGGGGTTTCATCTCGCTGGATGCGGCCGGCTTGGCCGATCGTCCGGAGGTCGTCAAGGTTCGCGGCATCACGTTTTTCGAGCACAAGGAAACACCAGGGCTTGGTGGCGAGGTCGACAATCCTACATGGAAAGACAGATGGAGCGATCCCGATCAGCCGAAGTACGTCTTCGACGCTGATTGGAACGTGCTCATCCAGGTTGTCAAAGGCTCGGTTCTTCCCGATGATCCCGATGCAAAGCATCAGGTCGACGGATTGGCCGGCGCGACGTTTACAACAGCGGGAGTCCGCAACATGCTTCATTTTTGGCTGGGGGAAAGCGGCTTCGGCCCTTACTTGAAACATCTGCACGAGGACCTCGCCAAGGAGGGCGCGAGCCGTGACTAATCCCAAGCCGAAGGATGTCTTCCTCAACCCGTTGTTCGACAACAACCCAATCGCGCTCCAGGTTTTAGGAATCTGTTCGGCGCTCGCCGTCACCGTGCAGCTCAAGCCGACGATCGTCATGTGTATTGCAGTGACGTTGGTCACCGCTTGTTCGAGTGCCTCAGTTTCTCTCATCCGGCGGCAGATTCCCAACAGCATTCGCATTATCGTGCAGATGACGATTATCGCTTCACTGGTCATCCTCGTCGATCAGGTGCTTCAAGCGTTCGTTTACGACGTGAGCAAGCAGCTTTCGGTCTTTGTCGGGTTGATCATCACGAATTGCATCGTGATGGGCCGCGCCGAAGGGTTCGCCATGAAAAACGACCCCAAGCTCAGTTTTCTCGACGGGCTGGGCAACGGCATCGGCTACAGCCTGTTGCTGCTATTGGTCGCCGTTCTCCGCGAGCTGTTCGGCTCGGGAAAGCTGATGGGATATACGGTTCTGAACCCCACGACCGAGGGTGGCTGGTACGTTCCCAACGGGTTGATGCTCTTGCCGCCAAGTGCATTTTTTATTATCGGTCTTGCTATCTGGGCACTGCGGACGTGGAAGCCCGAACAAGTCGAGAAAGGTTAACGTAATGGGCGTCGACCATTACCTCAGTTTGTTCGTCAAGTCCGTGTTCATCGAGAACCTGGCATTGGCGTTTTTTCTGGGCATGTGCACGTTTCTGGCGGTCTCGAAGAACGTCAAGACGGCGATGGGGCTGG
>Ga0315336_1001211_pt1 | contig 53756 bp, 57 predicted proteins | sample ASW5metaG_FD_204512 | JGI IMG/M metagenome (GOLD analysis project Ga0315336, IMG submission 204512) | Ammonia-oxidizing marine archaeal communities from Monterey Bay, California, United States - ASW #5 | ecosystem: Environmental > Aquatic > Marine > Intertidal zone | place: USA: California...
GAACTGCATCATCAGCGCGCTGATGATGCCCCGCCGTACTTTACCATGCTCATTGTCCTGCATTTTGTCATTTCCGGCTTGCTTACGGTGCAACAGACCTATAACCCGGCGACCTGGATCCAGTTGAGTATCTGGCTGCCAGTCTCCCTGGTCGCCGCGTTATGGCTGCTCCCGCGTGTCAAAGGAGCGCTTATTGGCATTCAATGGGCCCGGAGAATGCACGGTTTTGGCGGCGACTTTACATAAAAGTTAGACTTGCTGGGTTGAAACAGGCATATTCAATGAAAAATAGGAATTTCGTTGAATGAGCACTGAAAAGAAAAGATCGGTCGCGGAAAGTCGCACCGATGGCACCGCCGCCCCTCGCCCCAAAGACGCTGCGACCCTCATATTATACAGACAAAGCCGCAACAAGATTGAAATACTAATGGGCGAACGGAGCGCCCGGCACAGCTTTATGCCCAATACCTATGTCTTTCCGGGTGGACGCGTTGATGCCAGTGACAGCAGAATACCGGCAGCAAAAGGTTTGCGCGAAGATGTCTTGGCGCGTCTGATCCGCGGCGGCGCCAGCCCGGCCCGTGCCCATGCCCTTGCGGTTGCCGCCATTCGCGAAACCTTTGAAGAAACCGGATTACGGCTCGCAGCATCACATCCTACTCCCAAACGCTCTCGTATTCAGGTTTGGAACGAGTTCGGAAGTCTTACGTGCGGCCCGGATTTATCAAAACTTGATTATATAGCTCGGGCGGTCACACCTCCGGCGCGAAAAAAGCGATTTAACACACGTTTCTTTGTGGCTGACACTGAAACACTGGAAGGTGATCTCAAAGGGTCCGGTGAATTGCTTGACTTGAAATGGGTAACGATCTCGGAGGCCCTCGATCTAGATATTCCGCTGATAACAGAACGGGTGCTTGGATATGCGGATACCTTTCTGAAGAACAAACCGGAACCGATTGCCAGTGTGCCTGTACCAATGTTCCAGATGCGGTACGGAAAACGCGTGTTTTCTGAAGAATGAGTATCCCGGAAACGCCCACAAAGCCGGTCACGCCAAGGCATGCGGCTAGTCTCGTTATTTACGAACAGCGAGGAGCTGAAACCTATGTTCTGATGGGAAAACGGGCCAAAGCTCATCGATTTTTACCGAATGTCTATGTCTTTCCGGGAGGGCGTGTAGACACCGCAGATGCCTTTGCCAGTCCCTCTTATCCCTTACAACAACCGGTGCAGGATCTTTTGTCTCAGCCGTCGGACATGGCCCATGCTGTAGCAGCGGCGGCGGTTCGCGAGACGCATGAGGAAACCGGGCTTATCATCGGGAACATCAACGCCGATCAGCTTGTTCCTGATTTTTCCAATCTGGATTATGTGGCGCGCGCCATTACACCCTCGGTGAGTCCTATCCGATTTAATACGCGGTTTCTAATGATCCATGCCCGCCATGTAAGTGGGGATCTCGGCGGATCCGGCGAATTAATTGATCTTAAATGGGTTTCCGTTCGGGAAGCTTATAAAATGCAGCTTGTCGACGTCACAGAATTTGTTCTGGAGGAGATGGAGAAAAAACTGTCGACACCGGTGCAAAAAATCACCAAGGTGCCCTTGTTTACTTACTATCGTGGAAAACCACTTATCCGCAATACCTGAACCAGGTGCCCTCCAATGACCCAGAACAAGCCGGATAACACGCTGGCGCTGATCGCCATAATTGCGGCGGTTACTGCCATGGCGGTGTCCTTGAGCCTTTCAATACCCCTTGTTTCTCTTTCATTGGAGCGACGAGGCTACGGGAGTGATATCATCGGCCTTATGGGATCGCTACCGGCCCTTTCTTTCTTGCTGGGATCACCTTTTATTCCTTTTTGGACCCGTTTGTTTGGCGTCGGAAAAATGCTTTGGGGTGCCCTGATCCTGGCTGCTGTCTGTATTCTTTCCCTCGCGATCTCAGACAATATTTATTTTTGGTTTTTCCTGCGCTTACTGATCGGCTTTTCGATGGCCATTTTGTTCCTCATCAGCGAGGCCTGGATTAATACGATAGCGAAAGAAGAGACCAGAGGCCGGACAATTGCCATATATGTCTCAGTCATGACCTGTGGATTCGCTTTTGGACCCGTTCTGATCAATATTATTGGGGCAGAAGGTGTCTTCCCCTTCGTTGTTTCAAGCCTCATTGTATTTTCAGCGGGATTCGCCTTTCTTCTTGTGGGCGGGAAATTTCCCGACTTAAGCGCCCAAAGCAGATTTTCAATAATGCGCTTCTTCAAAATCGCCCCGATGATTAGTGCTGCGGCTCTTCTCGTCGCCTTTTTCGACGGATCTGTTTTAACGCTTCTCCCCGTGTATGGCGTAAAGAACGGCCAAACCATGGAAATGGCTGTATTGATGACAAGTGCTCTGCTCGCGGGGAATATCGTCTTGCAGCTACCGATTGGCTGGCTGGCAGACAAGTATGATCGAAACTGGGTGATTCTTGGGTGTGGCATTCTTGGTGTGGTCGGTGCACTGCTCCTCCCCTCCACTGTATCTGAACCCTACCTACTCTGGCCTATGCTGATTGTTTGGGGCGGTGCCGTTGTTGGGACATACACGATTGCTCTCGTGATTATGGGGCAGGAATTTAAAGGTGGTGACCTGATCACTGCAACGGCTGCGGTTGGTGCGCTTTGGGGACTTGGCAGCCTAATTGGGCCAACGACGGCAGGTGTCGCTATGGAAGTCGTAAAGCCCCATGGCATGCCGATCACTTTTGCCGCGGCCTGCTTCTTGTTCGTGGTTCTTGTGGTCTGGAAGATCGCTGCATCGAAAAGCACCGGAAATAATACATAATTTGTGCATGTCAGGCTTGACTTCGGCAATTAAATCCGTATTTTCCGAGCTCAATTATTTATTTCTTTTGCCGATGAGCGAAAGACGACTGGAGTTTCGGACATGGCTAAGCCGACCACATTGAAAATCAAACTGGTAAGCACAGCTGACACTGGCTTTTATTACGTCACCAAAAAGAATCCGCGCACGTTGACGGAAAAGATGGTGATGCGTAAATATGATCCGGTTGCACGCAAACACGTTGACTTCAAAGAAGCTAAAATCAAGTAGCATCTGCCCCTTCTCTTGCTAAGAAGCACGACTATTTGCTTGCTCTACAAGCGAGAAGACTTATCGACATCTGCACGAAAAATTTGCTGAGAAAAAAAGCCCGCTGTTATCGATAGTTATTTTTTGTGAAAGCACGAGCCACCGGCGATGAACTAGGCGGCGACGTTTCCAGAATTGACCACTACACGGTTGCGGCCATCGCGTTTCGCGGAATACAAAGCTTCATCCGCCCGCTTCAATAACGTCGTGGCATCTTCCTGCTCGCGCGATACTGTCACGCCAATAGAACAGGTTATTTCCAGCTCGAGTTTTCCTTTGCTATCACTGAAGGTCTCTTCAGCAATCTGGCGACGTAATCTCTCGGAAACACCAGAAGCGACAGAAAGGTCTGTGTCCGGCATGACCACGACAAATTCCTCTCCACCATATCTGCATGCGAGATCGACACCTCGCACCCCGACACCGATGCGCCCGGCAAAACCTTGAATGACATCATCGCCAACATCGTGCCCATAGGTATCATTTACATTCTTGAAAAAATCGATATCCATAATCAGGACGGATACGGGTTTGTAATCCATTTTGGCCCGCTGCAACAAGGCATCAAGATGATTGGTCATATAACGTCGGTTATATAGACCCGTCAGACTATCTGTAACGGCCAATTCCATACTGCGATGGTAATTGTGCCGCAACCGGTCCTGATACTGCTTACGCAGGATCTGCGTCCGAGTACGAACGATCAACTCGTTAATATCGATTGGCCGCATGACATAGTCGCTAATGCCAATTTCCAAACCCTTCATGAGTTTGTCTTTGTCAACTTCATCAACGAGCGTCAAAATTGGTAATTGCCGTGTTTCTTCAAAAGTGCGAATGCGTGAGCAAAGGCGCAAAGGATCATTTTCTGCCGCATCAAGACTTATTACGACGAGATCAAAATCACTGCCGCGTAACAAAGTCTGCGCCTCATCCATATCTCTTTCGATCACAACATCATACTCTTCGGCATACACCTTTGTGATCTGATCAACAGAATATTCATTCTCATCTATTAGAAGAATGCGAGCATGGCGAATGGCAACTTCTTCGTCTTCCGAGGTATTGATAACACCTAGGTCGGAACTTGTCTCTTCGCGCAGGCGAAACTCATCCATCATCATTTTCAAGCGCAACAAAGATTTCACGCGGGCGAATAACGCGATGTCATCCACCGGTTTCGTCAGAAAATCATCGGCGCCAGCTTCCAGCCCTTGCACACGGTCCGTCGCTTCACTTAACGCCGTAACCATAATAACGGGAATATGCGCCGTACGTGGATCCTTTTTCAGGCGACGGCACACTTCAAATCCGTCCATCTGCGGCATCATCACATCCAGCAAAATAAGGTCTGGTGGGGAATCATAAGCCAGTTCCAATGCATCCGGGCCGTTATATGCTGTCACGACGTCATAGTATTCGACTGAAAGCTTGGCTTCCAAAATCTTTACGTTAGGGATAACGTCATCGACGACAAGGATACGGGCTGACATATGTTAGTCCAAAAATTCTTTAACTGTGTTCAGGAAGTTCTCAACGGAAATTGGTTTCGCGATGTAAGCCTCGCAGCCCCCTTCACGAATTTTCTCTTCATCCCCTTTCATCGCAAACGCTGTCACAGCGATGACCGGAATAGACTGTAATGTCTCATCCTCTTTGATCCATTTGGTGACTTCCAACCCGGACACCTCAGGCAACTGAATATCCATAAGTATCAGGTCCGGTTTATGTTCACGCGCGATCCCCAGTGCTTCCATACCATCTTTGGTTTGCAAGGTATTGTAGCCATGCGCATCCAGCAAATCATGGAATAGCTTCATATTTAGTTCGTTGTCTTCGACAATCAATACAGTCTTCATTTTGATACTTCCATTTTCCGCGGCAAACGGTACATTTGAGCAGTAACTTATAAAAAAACGTCTCTTAAAGATCCGGAAGAATATTGCGCTTCGCCATGGCGCCTTTCCCAAATGCTACACATAAGACTATCATTACTTCCCAATAAACCGAAATATGTTTAATTTTCCATTACTTTATACAAATGTTTTAGAAGAAATTCAGCTATGAACCAGGAACAGTCTGAAATATTAGGTTTGCAGGCGCTAGCTTATATTGCCGGTGACGAAAAAACTCTTAACTGGCTTATGGCCGAAACCGGTGTCAGCCCTGCAGATATTGGGAATGTCGATGACCCAAATGAAATGTTGGCAGGTGTTCTTGATTTTTTGCTTTCCCATGAAGACATCCTGATTAAATTTTGCGAACAAGAGAAAATCACCCCAACCGACCCGGCTCGCGCCCGTCAATTTCTACCCGGCGCCGCAACGGAAGACTATTAAATGACGGATGATATCCATAAAGAAGTTCTCCCGCAGCTGGCAAAGTTAGCTATTGATCCGCATCGCCCCCTCATTATTTCGGATGCAGATGAAGTGCTCTTCAATTTTATGATCGGTCTGGAAGGATTGCTGTTGTCTCGGGAACTCTACTTCGACTGGTCTTCTTTCGCTCTGACGGGAAACATTCGACGAATTACGGATAAACAGCCTATCAGCCAAGATGAGGTCGGCCGCCTGCTATCGGATTTTTTCAAGCACCGTTGCGTTGATTTACCGGCTGTTGAAGGAGCTGCTGCTGGGCTGGACGCATTGAGTAAGCATGCGCAAATCATTGTTCTAAGCAATATTCCGCCGAAGTATGCACATCACCGGGTGACCGGCCTTAAAGACAAAGGGATGGACTACCCGTTGATTGCGAATATCGGCAGTAAGGGCGAAGTTGTTCGTTACCTTACGCAAGGTTTGAGCGCGCCTGCTTACTTCATTGACGATATTCCGCATAACCATAGCTCGGTCAGTACCCACGCCGCCCATGTGCACCGGCTTCACTATATTGCCGATGAAAGATTGTCCGCACTTTTGGGGCCGGCTGAGGACAGTCACACCCGGCTATATAACTGGCCTGAAATCGAAGCCCATATCATCCAGCATATTGAGACTGGCACTTTCTGAAATGGGAGCTCTTTGCCGTCAATGTTTGGAGACGATTACGGATAAAGATCTATCAGCGCTGAGCCGCTGTCCGGCCTGTCGGTCGCCGAAAATCCTTAAACATCCAGAATTGTTTGACCTTTCCCTGGCGCATGTGGACTGCGATGCCTTCTATGCAGCGGTGGAAAAGCGGGATAATCCGGATCTGAATGCACATCCCCTGATTATCGCATATGACGGTGCTCGCAGCGTTGTGTCGACCTGTTGTTATATCGCCCGCATGTCCGGCGTCCGATCGGCCATGCCTCTGTTCAAAGCCAAGAAACTGTGCCCCAGCGCGAAGATTGTCGCGCCTCAGATGCAAAAGTATGTTGCGACAAGTAAACAGATCCACGCCTTATTCCAAAAGCTGACGCCGGATATTGAACCTCTTTCCCTCGACGAGGCATTCCTGGACCTTTCTGGTACAGAAAGCCTGCATCATAGATCGGCTGCCCAGTCCATGGCATGGCTCGCCCGGGAAATTGAAAAAACCATCGGCATCACCGTCTCCGTTGGCCTCAGCTACAATAAATATCTTGCGAAATTAGCCTCCGATCTCGACAAGCCCAATGGATTTGCAGTAATTGGCCAACGCGAAGCCCTGGAATTCTTGAGCCCCCGCCCTGTTAGCGATATTTGGGGCGTCGGTAAGGCCTTGAATCGCAAGTTGGCCTCTGCAGGGATCTCGACCATTGGCCAATTACAACATCGGGAGGAAGCCGACCTGGTGGCGCGCTACGGTGTTATGGGCAGTCGCCTTTATCATCTCTCCCGTGGCCAGGATAGCCGGATTGTTAAAGCAGGGCAGCGGGCTAAAAGCATATCGGCCGAAACAACTTTCAGTACGGATATTTCTGATCCGCCAACGCTACTCACGCGCCTTTGGCCCTTATGTGAAAAGGTATCGAAACGTTTAAAAGCGTCGAACAAGGCAGGTAAAACCATAACATTGAAATTGAAAACCGGAGATTTCAAGTCGCTGACGCGAAGTCATACTCTTCCCTATCCCACACAATTGGCGGAAACCTTGTACCGTGAAATTACACCATTGCTTGAAAAGGCGATTCCGGGGAAGAATTTCCGGCTTATTGGCGTTGGCATCAGCAGTTTTGGTGCACTGGAAGATGCCGACAAACCGGATCTATTGACCACACAAAATAACGATCGGGACAAAACGGTTGAAGCCGCCATCGACAAGGTACGAGCCAAATTTGGAGATACGGTTATCGGTAAAGGACGCGGGCTAAAATCAAAAAAGGAATAATTCTATCCCTCTACTGACACATTTTTCGCACCTGATCCCATGCTTCACGGCTCATGGCCGGTCCCCCGGTTTCACCAGCCGCTGATATCAAGGCAAGACGCTCTTTTATGCCGGGATGTGTGTCGAAAATTGCAAAATCGAAAGCTTCGCTTTTGTTGCTTGCCTGAATTTTCTGTAAAAACCCGGCCATTGGTGAAACGTCGAAACCGGAGGATTGCATAAGCAAAATAGCCATCTCGTCCGCTTCTGTTTCCAAATCTCGACTATATGTCGAACTCACAGCCATTTGACCAATCGTTGCCAAGGCTATGCCGCCTGACGCGTCTCCGACAATCAAACTAAAAATCGTCACAACTCCGGTACTCAAAACAAAGCTCTTCATCGGATGGCGAAATTTGGCATGCGCTAATTCATGAGCCAAAACCCCTGAGAACCCATTGGCATCATCAGCCAGATCGAGCAAGCCGGAGAAAACCAAAATCTTGCCGCCTGGAAGTGCAAACGCATTTGCTACGGGAGACTTAATGACAGTTACCTGTAAATTTTGAACCTCTTCGCCGGCACTGACATTCAGGGCCTGCAGAACTTTTGCAATCTCTCTTTCGCCCTGTGAATCGCGGCAGATAATAGCCTCCGCCGTACTGTTCTGCTTGCTGGCGATAGTATCTATTAAAAAACTTTTCGTCTGTTCACCAATGTCTTCGCGCAACTTGTCCGGAAGAATCCAGGCTATCTGAGTAGTAAGAACGGGTAAAACAACAGCAAAGATGAATATTACAGATGCAATCGCGCCGCCGCCCCAAAAAACATATGGTTTCCACCACCCGGATACTAACGGTCGGGATTTTCGAAGCCGAGGGCATCTTGCCCTTATGTCGCGAATAAAATCCGGATTACCGACAATCAAACGTGCCGCGCTGTCGCCAGCGACTGATAGCCGAAGCTCGCTTGACGCCGGACCTGCACTTTCATCTCGCAAGGACGCCAAAGGCCAATTACCTAAAGGCAGTCCTGCTTCTGAAATTACCTGCAGCATGTCCTCTACGATTTCAACCGAAACAGATTGTGCTTTGGCGGATTTACCATCAAATAGACGTGCCAAAATAGTTGTCATTTAGAAAGCACCTACATCCAAAGCGTCCGCGAACCCTTCCCCATATTTCGGAGATTTTCTGGCAGAAGCTGCCGCATGCTCAAAAGCGTCAATATTGGTTATTTTGATGGATTTACTAACTGCTTCAACCAGCGGGACTATTAAGAACAGCATTTTTACAATATCATATGCGATATAAGCGATAAAAAATCCGATCATTAGGATAAAAACCCCTGCATCACTTGCAAGGGTCAGCAAATAATAAATCACAACCGCAAATCCAAAGTATCCGACGAAGGCTAGTCCCAGCAATAACAGGAATATGGATAATATGGATCGTATGGTCAGGCTCGATGAAAAACGGGCAGTAGCAAAGCTTGTCTTCTCAATAAGATACCTGAACTCCCAAACTCGAACAGCGAATGCCAGGACACTCAACGTCAGAAAAACCACCAATCCCCCAATCCCCAGGATCCAGCCCGCATATGGATCACTGGAGAATATATCATCATTCAAAACCGGCGTTGCTTCGTTAGAAAGCGCCAAAGCTTCGACTGAATACAAGTAGTAACCCGATATGCCGAGTACGGCCTGGGTCACGAGAATTGCCGGCCAATATATCTGAAAAAGCCCCTTTGCGGTTCCTTGATAGGTAAACCAGGTATCGCCGAACTGTGTGTTATTCAATTGATAATTCAATCTGAACGCCTGTAACCAGGGATATGCCCACCCGAGTGACACGATAGTTGCAACAGTCCAGAGCAGGACAAACAGTGCATATTTAAACCCACTACCGGTCAGGAAAAATCGAATGCCTCGCCAAGATGTCCTCGACAGTCGGTACCTCCATAAGCGATATCGCGCAAATTGCCAGAAAAAATACAAGAAGACAAAGTTCATGATTTGCCCAATCACGAGAGGATCTGGCCCGGCCACCGCCAAAAGATCCGTAATCAAACCAGCGGCCAGCATAATCGGCATCAGAATAATCATGGCAATTAGGAATCCGATAAACAATTCCTTAGCGCGCCCGAGATACTCCAAACGGTCATTTCTGATTGTCACACCGTCCCACAAGATTCGCCGGACGTGAGTTTTCGCCCAGAACCGGTATATTCCCAGGGTCAAAAAACTGAATATCTTGTTTTTGATCAAGCGCACCAATAATTGATTGCGGGATATTGAAAATTGTATTTCTGAGATTTTTTGCTCACCGTCATTGAGGACGAGCTCATGCTCTGCCGTCGATACCATTATTTGTATCCGTTAAAGTTATTGAATAATCAACTATTCTGACAGCTGACGCTGCCATCCATGCTCACAAGCATTTCTCGGGCTCGAGAAAGGAGAAATTCGACATTTCTCCGCTCAGGGAAAAATCCTGGTATTTCAAGCGAAGATCCGTTGCGATGCCATTTTCGAACATTTTCATACCGACTTCATAATCCGGCTCATTCATTTGTTCACGCAAATCGAAAAATGATAGTTGCAACGGCCAGTATGTTTGACCTTTGAGGTCTTCCAGAACTTCAGATGGATCGGATAACGATTTTCGTTTTCCAATAACAGCCAATGTATCAGAAAGACCCTCTGCGCCATTGCCATCAAATACTTTTGCGGACAAAAGATTCTGTCCAGACAAAGCCGCCTCGATAATTGACCTTGTATGTTCGGCAGGAAATACAACAGTGGCTGGCAATTCCATGTCTTCTTGCTCGGGTTCAGAAAACGTTACTGACGCTTTTCCCTTTTGCCGCTGGGCGACACCACTATATTTATCAATTTGTTGTCCGTTGAGCCGATTGGACATATCAAACCTCATGATGTTGCCCTCATTGTCTTCCCAAGTAGACAGATTATAATCGGAAACGATCGCCCCACCTTCAATATTGACCATCTCCAGCACCATACGCTGATTCATAATCATGCCTTCACATTGTTGCTCAAGCCGTAAGACAATGCGACCCCGAACAGCTTCAATACCGCTATTCGCCGACAATTCCTCTAATTTCAAATCGTAAACCGCTTGATGCGAGACGAGCTGTAAAGGTACAGCTGCGACAGTGGTTGTCCAGGCAAATAAACTTGCAAGGCCAGCCAACAGGAAAAAAAATTGATTTGTTTTTCTGGTCATGGCACCGATCTCATAAAAAACTTGGACGAACTATCCGCCGCAAAAGCTCTACTGCTCTTAAGTAATAACTCCTGGCGGTTTGTCTATGTAGATATAATGGCAGAAATATAGTTAAAACAAAGTGTTCCCGAACATTTATTCCCTATTCTGGGAAATTATTTCCCCTTTTAGTCTTGGTGATCGTCAGGTAATTCAGCTATTTATCTAGCTAAACTGCTGTATTTAAACATATTTACGAATTTTCCAAAAAAATTTTTCCGTCATGGCATAAAGATTGCTTCAGTACTCCTGACGATAGTGAAATGTAATCTTTCAGAGCTGGATAAAATTTCCCGCTGGTCAGATAAGGAGAAACAAATGTCTGCTAATATGTCTGCGTTACCTGCTACAGGAGTTGGTTTAGCCTATGGTGCTGAACAGGACGTACCGTTCCACCTGGAAAACTTGGCCAAAAAATTAAAGAATTCGCCACAGAACAGCGCAAATCCACAATATTGGCAGACGATCAATCGGGTAATAGCTTACGCAGCAAGTGCTGAACAGCATATTTCGGAGCAACAAGCTCGCATTCGTGAATTGGAGGAACTCTCGTCAACCGATGAGCTGACCGGCCTTCCCAACCGCCGTGGTCTGCAGGAATTCATGGCCCGCATGCTTTCTATTTCCAGACGGCATGACGAGCAGGGCGTTCTTGCATTCCTCGACTTGGATGATTTCAAAACCATTAATGATCATTACGGCCATGAAACCGGTGACCGGCTTTTGAACGTCTTTGCCCGGGCTTTGAAATCCAGCTTGCGCGATTCAGATTTTGTCGCTCGTATCGGCGGAGACGAATTCGTTTTTGTCCTGGTGCGCAGTTCCGAAGAAGACGGCATTAATCGGGCACGAGCCATTCAACAGCAAATTGGGTCCAGCTTTATAACGGCACAGGGCAAAGAACTTCCTTTACGAGCAAGTCTTGGTGCCGCCTCTTTCAATGGCGAGACTACCCTTACCCAGCTTTTGAGATCCGCGGATCTGGATATGTATAAAGATAAACGCGCCCGCAAAATTTAATCTAACTGAAGCTGAAATACTAGAAGTCGGGCTGTCCGCTTACCCGAGTAAAAACAGTTCGATTGGTTCCCGCACACCTCGTAGTGCATGAAACCCGCACGACTTCAGTTCTTGCTGGCATCCGACTGCCGCTTTCACAAATTCTCCCGACGCCAGAAAATCTGTTTCCAACGTGTCACATAGAACTTCAATTCGACTGACTTCATTTACCGCCGGGCCGATTACCGTAAAATCAAGCCGGGTTTGTGATCCGACATTTCCATACATGACATCACCAATATGGACAGCAATATCAAGCCCCATGGTGGGCTTGCCAATTGCTTTACGCTCGCCATTTAAGGTTTGCACACCCTCTTTCATCTGCTTGACCGCCTGCAAAGCCGTATCACATATGGCAGCTTCATCTTGATCTGTCAGCGCGAATGTTGCCAGAATTCCGTCGCCCATAAATTTAAGGATTTCGCCGCCCGCCGCCTCGATTGGACTGGCCATATGATCGAGATAAAGATCAAGCATCTCCACCAATTCAGTTTGCGGCATGGTATCCGAAAGTTTGGTAAACCCCTTCAAGTCCGCATATATGAGCACAGCATTGATGCTTTCTACTGAGCCGCGGCGTACCTGACCAGACAATACTTTACGTGCGGTATCCTTGCCGATATAGGTTTCCAGTACCGACCTTGCTGTTCGAAATGAGGCAATACTTCGCACGGCAAGCGCAAACAAAGGTACAGCCCGATGTAAAATTGTATATTCTTCTTCCGTGAACCCACCAGGACGATCCGAGGCCCAACTAGTAACCAAGCCGCCCATTTCTCGAGAATCATCAAAATCCCAGCCAAAGTCAAAGACCTGACAAAACCAGTCGGTCATTCCTTCATCTCGAAATTCCACAAGAACAGGAAAATCAAGTTCAGTTTCTGACTCAAGTTTACGATGCAAGAAATTGATATTATTGGTTAACATAAAAAAGAAAGGACTTGAGAACCAGCCTTCACCCGGGACATCGGTATGTAAGACATTAGTGTTCAAAACCAACCCTTCCCCACGACGCCAGGTATACATGAAGGCACTCACTTGCGGATGAATGGCACTCAGGGCAATGTTACCGCGCTTGAGCTTGATCCCGAGTTCGGACAAACGTTCGCAAAATTCCGTAAATAAATCCCGCACGACATTCCCTGTCATGCCCTTGTCGATCAGCCAGGCAAACAGTTCTTCTTGTGGATTCTGCGCCGGAAAATGCGCGCATTCGACGTAAGGATTCTTAATGTTAACACCCATTGGATCACCTGATTGGAGAGGACCATCCACTTCCATATAAGTCGATAATACCCACAGTTAAGAAGAAAATAAAAAAAATCTGACGACGGCGTGCCCTGAAGCGTAAATTAGGACATTCACCGGTGGATTTGGAGGCTGGTTCTTGACGTTATCTCATGATAGAGATTGGTGGCGCACATAACAAGAGGCAGTTGCACCCATGGCAGATAACATCAAAAAATACTGGCAAAATTACATCAATGGCAGCTGGATAGAGGGCTTGGATGGCGACCGGATTTCCATCGAAAACCCTGCCACAGGAACAGAAGTCGCCGAGACCGCCCGCGCCAAAGGAAATGACGTCGATCTGGCTGTCAGCGCAGCCCGATCCTGCTTCGAAAGCAGGGAACTGTATAACATGCGGCCAACCAACCGCGGTTTGTTAATGTTCGAAATTGCGCACCATTTGACGGAGATGGCAGATGACATTGCGCTCACCGAATGTCTCGACAACGGAAAGACGGTCGCGGGCGGCAAAAATGAGGCCATGGCCGCTGCACGCTATTTCACGTATTACGGCGGCCTCGCCGATAAACTTGAAGGCCGAATGATCCCTCTGGGAGAAGATTATCTTGATTACACGATCCCCAGTCCTTTCGGCGTCTCGGCGCAAATTGTGCCTTGGAATTTCCCCTTGCAAATTGCGGCACGTTCTGTCGCCTGTGCACTGGCAACAGCCAATACCGTCGTTTTGAAATCACCGGAACTTTCTCCTCTTTCGACCTTTTTTATCGCCGAAGCCTGTCATCGCGCGGGTGTTCCGGCTGGCGCCGTCAATATCCTCTGTGGGTATGGACATGATTGCGGGGCGGAACTTGTCGCCCATCGGGATATTGACCATATTGTTTTCACCGGATCCGTCGCGACCGGACAATCCATCCTGCATGCAGCTGCCGAACGGGTTATTCCCTGCATTATGGAGCTGGGCGGAAAGTCCGCGGGTATCCTGTTCGAAGATGCCGATGTAGATCAGGCAGTCAATTCAACAGCCAGCGGTATCTTCTCTCATGCCGGACAGGTTTGTTCCGCTCAGTCGAGACTGATTGTTCCGACGAAAATGCAGGACGAAGTTGTTGAGAAAATGGCCGCAAAAGCCAATAGCCTTTCCATCGGTCCCGGCATTGAAGGGCATGATCTGACGCCGGTAATATCCGGCGGACAAGCAGAAAAAATCGAGGGCATGTGCCTGGCTGCCGCACAGGCAGGTGCAGAGGCCGCCGCTGGCGGCCGGCGGAGGGACGATATGCCAGGTAATTTTATCGAACCGACCGTGTTCGCAAATGTGTCCCCGGACATGACAATTGCCCGGGAGGAAGTATTCGGACCGGTGTTGGCTGTCCTGACTTATGACGATGTAGACGAGGCCATTGCACTTGCCAATGGGACCGATTATGGTCTTTGCGCCGGCGTTTATACCAAGGATCTTAATACGGCGCATTGGGCAGCAGATCGGCTCTCTGCCGGTCAGGTGTTTGTGAATGAATGGTTTGCTGGTGGCATAGAAACACCGTTTGGTGGAACCAAAAGATCAGGCTATGGTCGAGAAAAAGGTCAGGAAGCCCTGCAGAATTATGTACAGACTAAGAATGTCGGCATTCGCGTGACAGCAGGTGGCGGCGGCCGTCCCGGCGGCTAAGTCAAATTAGGTATTATGATAGGATAGAAACATGTCAGGTAAAATTGATGCTCGGCTGGCTGAGATAGGTGTCGAAATTCCAGTCGCGGCCACACCCGCCGCAAATTACGTCCCGTATGTCGTCAGTGGCAATATGGTTTTCGTCTCCGGACAGGTTCCCTTCGTCAATGGCGAGCTGCAATATCAAGGTAAAGTCGGCGCTGATTTTGATACAGACACTGCGATCAAATGCGCCCGGGTTTGCGCCTTGAATATCGTGGCGCAAGTCAAGGCAGCCTGCGGTGGCGACCTGGATCGTGTTGTAAAATGTGTCAAGCTCGGCGGCTTTGTAAATTGCATAGATGGCTACGGGGAGCAACCAAAAGTTATCAATGGTGCCTCCGACCTGATGGTCGAGATATTCGAAGACAAAGGACGCCATGCCCGCTTTGCCGTCGGCACGAATGCGCTCCCCATGAACGTGGCGGTTGAAATCGATGCGATCTTCGAAATAGACTAATCGGAATTATTTGATGGCCTTCCGTCTCGGTTCGCGCCACTATATTATCAGGGGAAAATTTCGGATCCAAGACGTTGTTTCTTTGGGACGACGTGGCAAAATAATAGAGTACTGAATGTCTGACGCCCTCGCCATTAAAACCCTGCAATCGATATCTGAAGTAACTGAAAATGACTGGAATGACTGTCTTGAGACAGACCATCCATTCGTCATGCATCAATTCCTGAAGGCACTTGAAGACAGTGGTTCGGTTACCGCTGAAACGGGCTGGATGCCCTATCATCTCATCCTCGAGCAAGATACGAAGATCGTCGGCGTCGCGCCGATGTATGTTAAAGGGCATAGTCAAGGCGAGTATGTATTTGATTATAGCTGGGCCCATGCCTATGAACGTGCCGGTGGAAAATACTATCCAAAATTACAGTTGTCCGTGCCCTTCTCTCCCGTGACCGGGCCCCGCCTGCTTGTGCCGCCTGGACCCGACCAACAAGCCCGTCAACGCGCGCTCTTGCAAGGCGCGCAACAAGTTGCCAGTCAATTGGGTTTGTCCTCTGTTCATCTGACGTTTCTGACAGAAAACGAGAAGATGTTAACGGAAGATGCCGGTTTCCTCATCCGCGCCGGCGAGCAATTCCATTGGGTCAATAACGCATATCCGGATTTCGAGACCTTTCTCGCTCAATTATCTTCCCGCAAACGAAAAGCAATAAAGAAGGAACGAATTGGCGCAACGGAATCAGATCTTGAATTCGAAACTGTAAGTGGTTCACAAATTAAGGAGGACCATTGGGACGCCTTCTTCAATTTTTATATTGATACGGGTAGCCGGAAATGGGGAACGCCCTACCTTAACCGCTCTTTTTTTAGTTTGCTCAGCGAGACGCTTGGCGACGCCATCGTCCTTTTCTTGGTCAAACGTGACGGGCGCTATATCGCAGGAGCCCTTAACCTAAAGAGCAGTGATTGCCTCTACGGGCGATACTGGGGCTGCATCGAGGATCATCGATTTCTGCATTTCGAGACCTGTTATTACCGGGCAATCGAGTACGCCATTGACCACGGTATCAAGCGTGTGGAAGCTGGCGCGCAAGGCCCGCATAAATTGGCACGCGGGTACCTTCCGGTAAAGACCCACTCCGCGCATTGGCTGCGAGACCCCGGATTTCATGACGCCGTCGCCGATTTTCTTAAGTCTGAAACGCGCGAAATTGATGCGGAGCTGAATTACCTTTCATCACATTCCCCGTTCCGTCAGCAAAAATAAGATTAATCACCACCTATTTTGATCATTCTTTTGGAAGTCGACGGTTGAATTATTCCTAATTTTGGTGTATATCGTTATTGACGTTTACGTAAACGTAAAGGTAAGCCAAATAAGATGCTGCCACCCAGAAAAGATAAAGGGATGACGATGACCGACCATATTACCCATGATCCAATTTATAATACGGCCCACCGCGACGATTTCCCCGGCATGATGAATGTAGACCGATATGGTGCGAGAACAGACGCCTTCGACGCGATCATTTCAGCCACCCATGACCATTTCTGGGACCCAATGGATACGGCGTATCTGGATTTCTCCAGCCCGTTCGATCTAAAGAACGAGTATTTGATGCCACGGGAAACCTTTCCAGAACTCCAAAGTGCGGTTGTCGATAAATTGGATGAAGGTCAACAGATTCACCTTGCCAACGAAAGTACGAGATGGAGTCTGTCGGGCATTCTGCATGGCGAGCAAGGCGCGTTAAGCCTGAGCGCGAGCCTGTGCCATATTCTGGTCGATCCCGGCGCGCAGGAATATGCGTCAAACCAGACCCGGGAAGAGGCCCGTCACGTCACGGCCTTTAGTCGCTATATTCATACCCGCTGGGGAAAGCCCTACCCTGTTGGTGAAGCGCTTGGTGGGTTGCTTACGGAACTTGTGGGCGCCGAGGAAGTCTATAAAAAGCTGGTCGGCATGCAAATGCTGGTGGAAGGTCTGGCCATGGGTGCGTTTGCGAATTTCCACTCGAAAACCAATGACCCGTTGCTCAAAAGGTTAACCCAGCTGGTTATGACGGATGAAGCCTTTCATCATAAATTCGGTAAAATCTGGGCTGACAAAACCATTCCAAAATTAGGAACAGAAGAGCATAATCGGGTTGAAGACTGGGCCGCGCAATGTTTTGAAACCGTCTTGTTCAATCTGATAAATATTCGGCAGAAGCAGGTTATCTACGATCAGTTCGGCCTGGACTGGCAATGGGTGCGCGATGCCTGCCGCGAAGTTTTCACTGACAAGGATCGCCGGAACACACTCAAGGAATCGACCAATATCTTTCGGGTCCTCATCAAAACCTTGATGAATTCCGGTATTATCACAGATCGAACCCGCCCGATTTACTCTCACTGGGTAGATATGGATCAAATGGAAGGCGAGAATGAAGACATGATCGGTTATGCCATTGCCGATGAAGGGATCGAATATCTCAAAACCATAAATCGCGGCCGTAAAGTAATCGGCCAGAAATAGATACCTCCCGCCCGTGTTCTGGATTATAATTTTGGATCTGGAGCGCGGGCCTAGGAGCCCCATACAAAAACAAAAAAACGGAGCGTCATTGACGGCGCCAACGAGGGCAAGATGAATATCGCAACGGACATCAGCACTACCGCAGATCAGAAGATCGAGCATTTCGATGTACTGATAGTCGGCGCAGGCATTTCTGGTATCGATGCGGCGTATCATCTGCAAAAAGACTGCCCACAGAAAACCTTTACACTGGTTGATAGCCAGGAGACCTTTGGCGGCACCTGGAGCACCCACAAATATCCGGGAATTCGCTCGGACAGCGATCTTTTTACCTTTGGTTATAAATGGAAGCCGTGGATGGGCGCGCCGATCGCGACCGCTGAAGAGATCTTGAAATACCTTGATGAATGTCTGGATGAAAATGATATTCGCCGCCATATCCAGTTTCAGCGGGAGGTGAAAACAGCAAGTTGGTCCAGTGAAGATAAATGCTGGACGGTAGAGCTTTTCTGTAAAGATACTGGTGAAGTCCAACATCTGAGCTGTAATTTCCTCTGGATGTGTCAGGGATATTATCGCCACTCGGAAGGTTATACGCCGGACTTTAAGGGGATGGACCAGTTCAAAGGTGACATAATTCATCCGCAGACCTGGCCCGAAGACCTTGATTACAACGATAAGAAAGTTGTCGTTATCGGCTCCGGCGCGACGGCGGCAACCTTGATTCCAGCCATGGCAAAGGACTGTGCACATATAACAATGCTGCAACGCTCTCCCACTTACTTTTTTGCCGCCCCCAACCGAAATGAAGTCGCCGATATGCTGAGAGCATTGGAGGTGCCCGATGAATGGACACATGAAATCGCCCGGCGCAAAGTCCTTTCAGATCAAAAGCTGATTACCCATCGGTCGTTTAATGATTCAGACGCCTTGAGAAACGAATTAATCATGGGCGCCAAACAATATCTGGGAGAGGATTTCGATGTGGAAGCCCATTTCACACCGACTTATCGCCCCTGGAGACAGCGGTTAGCCTACGTTCCGGACGGAGATCTGTTCCGGGCGATAAAATCTGGCGACGCTTCTGTGGTAACCGATCAAATCGATAGCTTCACAGAAAAGGGTATTTTGCTGAAATCCGGCGATGAGCTGGAAGCCGACATTATCGTTACCGCAACCGGGTTTAACATGAGCGCCTTGGGAGATGTTGCTTTTTCCATTGATGGTGAACAGTATGATTTCTCGAAAAGCTGGGCGCATCGAGGCATCTTGTTTTCCGGTCTTCCCAATATGGCCTGGGTTTTCGGCTATTTGCGGACAAGCTGGACAATGCGGTCCAATCTGGTCGCTGATTTCGTCTCCCGTCTGCTGAATCATATGGACGATAAAGGAGCCTCGGTGGTCACCCCCCGCCTCCGCAAGGAAGATGAGGATATGCCTGAATTGCCGTTTGTCGATCCCGAAAACTTCAACGCCGGGTATCTGATGCGCCATATGCATATCATGCCAAAACAGGGGGACCGGCAACCGTGGGTCTTCAGCCAGGATTACTATTCGGAAAAAGATGAAATTCCGGCGGCTGATCTGGAAGACGGAACGCTCGAGTATAAATAGAGCGCGCCGTCTGCTTTGCCGGAAGCAATATCTCTTATTCGGCAACCATTTTATTACCAGGCTGACGTGAGAGCAATTTATCTACAAAGCCGTGATTAACATCGCGGTGCTCCGCTTCGTCGGCCCGGATAACGAGAATGACATCGCGCAGTCGGGCGTCTTGCGGTAACTGCCAATAATCAATGGCAATTTGCGGTGCGGCGACATTTTCCTGCCGCCCAGCGTCAATTTCCGCCAAATATTGCGTATAGCTTATGACCGCCTCTTCCTCAAAATACCCAACAACACGATGCGCTGTCGCCGGACTCAACAGATACAGCAGGAAATAGAAATTATAGAAGATGATTTGCGTCACCACGATAACGAGGCGTTCCAACCGGCTTGGTTGGGCGATTTCCACGAAAGTCATTAGATGCATGCGCTCATTTTCCGCTTCATCCAGTAAAATCTTTATCCAGCCCTGATCATCCCGAATATGGCGCAAGGCGGACAAATGCTGCCAGAGCCCGCCGACCATCCCCGGAACTGCCGCGACCGTTTCCAGGACGACGGCCCGATGGCCGTATCTTTTTGCGAAAAACCTGTCTGCAAAAAACCTTAGCAGCTTAACAAACCCGAAGGCGATCCGATCGCGGAAGGTGGCGGGTACGATGTGACGGTTTATAACGGGCGTTGCCCGAACCGTTTCTGTTCCAGCATTCGTTTCAATTAACATGTTAACCTCGATAAAATTCGACATTAAAGGTGACCGGCTGTGTTATTCGTACATGATGCCGAACTGTCGGTTCAATAACAGCATGATTGCCGGACTGGATAGTTGTCGCGACTGGCACTGGCGCTTCCAGAACGAAATCAAGCCCCCCTGTCAGCACACATAATTTTCCCCAGACACCCGGTTTCGTCTGATGGGCAGCCTGCAGGGATTCAGGGACTGATTTCTCTGTAAAAACCGGCGTCTCACTGTACTTCGTGAGATTTTGAAAAAGATCTGCCATCATCCAACCTCCTTCTTGATGCCGGGATACCCAAACATTGAAAGCTGCAAACTTTCCGCAATGCGTTCTGCTCGCACCATAAAATAGGGGATCACTTCCGGTGTCGGCGCTGTTGCCTCAAGTGTTTGCCGAAACAACGCGAGCCAAACCTGAAAATGGCCCTGCGTGACCGTTGAGAGCCGATTATGAACAACGACCGGTTTTCCATTGTAACGTCCACTGTTCATGGCAACAGAAGACCAGAAGTCTTTCATTTTCGCCAAATGGGGCGTCCAGTTATTGCCGATTTTCGCCGCGAATATGGGGCCCAGCTGATCGTCCGCGCGAACCGCTTCATAAAAAGTTTCAACCAGCTCTGAAATGTACGCCTCGTCAATGCCCATGCGTGCGGCAGTTTCCTGAATTTCGCGCCGCCGTTCTTCCGCACTTCGAACAACAAATGTCATCGCACCGTCTCCGATTTAAGTAATTTCCATAATTGTGAATTATCAGCTATCAAATTCTCGATCGAATATTGATCGAGAACATCAAGAAAAGCTTCGATGGCCTGCCGCAAGACAGAGGTCAGTTTACAGGCCGCCGCTATACGGCAAGCCCCATCGCGCCCGGCAAAACATTCTACAAGGGCAAAGTCCCCTTCAATATGACGGACAACTTTGCCGACATTGATACGGGCGGCGGGATAGGCCAGCCGCAACCCCCCGGCTCTTCCACGAACCGTATCGATATATCCTAAATGCCCCAAGGTCTGAGCAATTTTCATCAAGTGGTTTTTAGATATTCCGTAATGCTCTGAGACTTCTGCAATGGTTACAAGCGTTCCGGGATTAACCGCCAAATGCATTAAAAGCCGCAAGGCATAGTCTGTTTGTGTATTCAGGCGCATCGCTTTTCCTTTAAAGATGCATATTATATACATCTTTAAATAATGCTTTTCAAGCCCCTAAATCGGATAATTTGGATTAACCGTCTTTTGGTCCGACCCAGCCAAACGGATTGTAGGCAATCTCCCAGAGATGACCGTCGGGATCGGCGAAATAGCCATGATACCCGCCCCAATGGGCTTTTTGCGGAGACTTTATTTCCGTTGCACCGGCCGTCAGAGCTTCCGCCATCCTCACATCAACCTCCTCTTCAGTCGTGACATTGTGACAAAGATTAAACCCGCTATAGCCACTCCCTTTTGAAGGTACAGTGGCATCATTTGCCAGTGCAGATCGCTCACATAGCCCAAGCCACGTACCGTTCAGATCAAAAAAAGCGACTGTTGGCGGCGAGTCAATCATTGGAAGTTCAAGCCCGTTCCGATAGAATTTGGTGGATTTTTCCAGATCTTTCACGGCAAGTGATACCATGCTTATTCTTGGTTTCATTTTTCTTCTTATCCCTAATTGTTCATGTTATGTTCCATATCATGACTGCAAATAAAAGGCGAGTAATTGAACCCATTCCTCGATAAAAAATTAGATTTCCCTACCAATAACACTGGCATCTTCCGCCAATGAAACTTCAGAAAATCACAACAGCAAAAATCACGGGCACTGTCGAAGCCTCACTTACGGAGGATGCAGCCCTTCTCTTTCCCTGGTGGAGTGTCACGAAAACTGTTTTGGCGACGACAGCATTGCAGCTGGTCGCTCAAGGTCACCTTGCATTAGACACTAAGCTGCCGAATTCCCCTTACAGTTTGCGACAATTACTACAACACCAAGCTGGCCTTCCAGAATATAGCTGCCTCGCTTCTTATCATGCAGCTGTCGATCGACGCGACACGCCGTGGTCTCCGCAAGAAATGCTGCAGAGAGTTAAAGTCTATCAACTAGATTTTGAGCCGGGCGAAGGATGGTCCTATTCCAATGTCGGCTATTTGCTGGTTCGGCAACTTATTGAGCAGGTTACGGGCACTGATATTGAAACGGCATTGCAGACACTGGTCTTCGACCCCTTACAATTATCGTCGGTTCGCCTGGCTAGAAATCCCGATGACCTTGCCAATACCGCGTGGGGAAACGACGCTGGTTATCATCCCGGCTGGGTATATCATGGCTTACTCGTCGGCAGTGCCGTCGATGCCGCGCGATTTATGAACCAGGTTTTGGTCGGTCCGCTTTTATCTCCAAAACTGCGCGCAGCAATGACGTCCCCCTATGAAATTGGCAATTCCATTGCAGACCGCCCCTGGCAGACCCATGGTTATGGCCTGGGTGTTATGATGGGACAGGTCGCCGACGCGGGCCTTGCCATAGGCCATTCGGGATGTGGACCGGGAAGTGTCTGTGCGGTCTACCATTTTCCAGAGCTGGATATCCCCTGCACGACGGCCGCCTTCGCCCAAGTTGGACATGAAGGCGAAACCGAGTGGGCTGCCGTCCGTCTGGCGACAGCCCCGTAAAAATTAAATTAGGCCGCGCGGATCTTGTATCCGAGCCTCGGAAAATGCACACAAACCTGTCCAACCTGCGGATCACTCCGCAGCAGCGATGTCGTGTCCAGAGTCAATTGATGAAGCTCTCCTATTACTGCAGGACCACCATTAGCTGGCGCAACAGTCACTTTCGTCCCTAACGTTAGATCCAGTGGATCTCTCGCATCAAGAATAGGAGCCGATTGCGGTGTCGCATCCCTTGCGATTTTGAGGGCCACTTCGTCGCTCATTTCCTCATGCGGACCATGACCTATATCTCGGATCAACTGCTCCCAACGCACCAGATGCTCAAACTGCCCTAGGAACGCCTCCCCTTCCGCCATGCGATCGCGCAGAAACCAAACATGATAATAGATAAATGCATCCGCCAATCCGGGCGTTGGGCCGGACAAGTAATCATTTGTTTTCAGGCTGTTATTGATCCAGCTGAACTGGGTACGAACATTGGCCAAACAATCGAGATATTTTTCTCTAATATCTTCAAGCGAAAAGTCCGGTCCAAAATATAACGGCCCGCGATCCGCTAAAAACTCCGGCGGCATATTCGGGCTCATTTCCACTAAGGCAACCGTCACCACATCCTTGAATAACGGCCCATCTGTCCAGTTCCCCACACCCCAAACCAATCCTTCGTTAGAGGCAGGAAACAAGCTTGGTTCAGGGAAACGACTTTCCAGCTCACGAATAATGCAGCTGGTATCACAATAGATATCGGCGCCAATCTGCATCACCGGCGTCAAGCGGTAGCCGCCCGTCAAGGGCATGAGATTTGGTTTTGGCGGTAATCTGGGAATAATCACGGATTTCCAGCTTAAACCCTTGAAGCCAAGAATGACCCGGACTTTTTCCGTGACCGGAGACTGAGGATAATGATGAAGGATGATTTGATCGTTGTTCAAATGGCTACTCCCATAAAACCTGCGCAGTGTTTATGGACCATCATTAACTGGAGATGTCTAGGCAAATAAAAGATTAACTTATTTTTTGATTACCCTGGTACTGCCTCTCCGCATAAAAAACCCTCTCTGGCCCAACGGCAAGAGAGGGTTGATAGATTGTCTTCAGAGAAGACTATTTTTCGGCCGTTGCGACGTCCTTCTTCGGGCCCTTTTTCTTTTTGCGCTTATCCGCATCGGCTTTTCGATTGAGGTCCTCGGCGCTTTCAATCTTGAAGGTCAGTTCCCCGGCTTTAACACCGACAGTGACATGGCCGCCTTTCGCAAGTTTGCCAAATAACAGCTCTTCGGACAGGGGTTTTTTAATCTTGTCCTGGATAACCCGGCCCAGCGGCCGTGCACCGTTGCTCACATCATAACCTTCCTTCGCCAGCCAGCTTGCAGCGGGATCGGAAAGAGAGATGGTCACATTGCGATCTTCAAGCTGTGTTTCCAATTGCAGGACGAATTTTTCGACAACCCGGGCAACGACTTCCGGCGGCAACGGAGAAAAGGGAATAATCGAATCCAGCCGGTTGCGGAATTCAGGTGTGAACATTCGTTTGATCGCTTCCTCATCCTCGCCGACCCGAACATCACTGCCAAATCCAATGGCCTGTTTCGCCATTTCCTGCGCGCCGGCATTGGTCGTCATAATCAAAACCACATTACGGAAATCCACCTGCTTGCCGTTATTATCCGTAAGCTTGCCATGATCCATGACTTGCAACAGGATATTGAACAGATCCGGATGGGCTTTTTCGATTTCGTCGAGCAGCAGAACAGAATGAGGTTGTTGATCAATGGCATCGGTGAGCAATCCCCCCTGATCAAATCCAACATAACCCGGAGGCGCACCAATCAGGCGACTAACCGTGTGACGCTCCATATATTCGGACATGTCAAAGCGCACAAGATTGAGACCCATTATTGAGGCCAACTGCCGGGCAACTTCTGTTTTACCAACACCTGTCGGTCCGGAGAACAAATAAGATCCGATAGGTTTCTCGGGTTCGCGCAGACCGGCACGGGCCAGTTTGATCGATCCGGACAGCGCTTCAATCGCCGCATCTTGTCCAAAAACAACCCGTTCCAGATCAATATGCAATTTTCGCAGGCTTTCCGTATCTTCCTTGGACACGGATTTAGGTGGTATGCGCGCGATCTTCGCGACAACGGCTTCCACGTCCTTGACACCAATTGTCTTTTTCCGTTTGCTTTCGGGTTTCAACATTTGTGCCGCCCCGACTTCGTCGATGACATCGATCGCCTTGTCCGGCAGCTTTCTGTCATTAATATAGCGCGCCGATAATGTGACAGCTGTGCGGATTGCTTCCGCCGTATAGCGGATGCTGTGAAATTCCTCGAAATAGGGCTTGAGGCCTTTCAGGATCTTGATGCTGTCTTCCACACTGGGCTCGCGCACATCAATTTTCTGGAACCGCCGTAACAGCGCCCGATCTTTTTCAAAATGACTGCGAAATTCCTTGTAAGTGGTCGACCCGATGCAGCGAATATCACCGCTGGCAAGAGCCGGCTTCAGCAGATTGGAGGCATCCATGGCCCCGCCGCTGGTCGCACCGGCGCCAACGATCGTATGAATTTCATCGATAAACAACACAGCGTTTTCAAGGCCCTGCAATTCGGTGATGACCGCTTTGAGACGTTCTTCAAAATCACCGCGATACCGCGTTCCAGCCAGCAATGAGCCCATGTCCAGTGAATAGATTACCGCTGGCAGGAGCACGCTGGGGACATCGCCATGAACAATCCGCCGTGCCAGACCTTCGGCTATGGCTGTTTTACCCACACCTGGATCTCCCACATACAGCGGGTTGTTTTTAGAGCGCCGGCATAAAATCTGAATGGTCCGTTCGACCTCATCAGCGCGGCCAATCAACGGATCAATTTTACCATCCGCCGCCTTTTCATTGAGATTGACGCAATAGGCATCCAGCGCTTCCAGCACCTCGGCTTTTTCTTCCTCGTCACCAGGGACTTCCTGTTCGGGATTAAACTCGCCGTCGGTCCCGCGAATAACCCGGGACGTTTCCTTGCCCGGTGATTTCGCCACGCCGTGACTGATATAGCTGATCGCATCGAGGCGCGTCATTTCCTGCTTTTGTAGAAAATAGGCGGCATGGCTTTCGCGTTCCGAGAAAATTGCGACCAGAACATTGGCGCCCGTTACTTCTTCACGGCCAGAACTCTCGACATTAATCAAGGCGCGCTGAACGACCCTTTGAAAACTCAAAGTCGGTCGTGCCTCAACAAAGCCATCCATCACCAAATCGTCGAGCTCATCGGTAATGAAGGTATCAAGATCAGACCGCAGCTGATCCAGATCGACGTTGCAGGCACGCATGACCGCAGCGGCATCCTGATCCTCTGTTAGAGAATGCAGCAAATGTTCAAGCATCGCGAATTCATGACGGCGTGCTGTCGCAAGGGCCATGGCACGATGTAATGTTTCTTCAAGCGAGTTAGAAAATCCGGGCACTATTCTTTCTCCATCGTACATTGCAAGGGATGCTGGTTTTCACGAGCGTGATCAATAACCTGAGATACTTTTGATTCGGCGACTTCATATGGAAATACGCCGCAATTTCCGACACCTTTCTGATGAACATGTAGCATAACCTGAACGGCCGCCTGTTCATCCATATTGAAGAATTTTTGCAAAACGTAAACCACAAATTCCATGGGCGTGTAATCGTCATTCAACAAAACGACACGCCATAACGATGGCTTTTGGGTTTTTGGCTTCGTCTTTGTAACGACGCCCGTCCCCGTGCCACCTTTACCGCCATCTTTTTTATCGTCGTCACTCATCAAAATCTTCAACGAACCAGAAACTCCTATCCTGCATCACCATAAACTGGTGGGTCAAAATTCGCACCCTATCCATTTAAGTATATACCTTATCAGGAAATTCAAAAAAAATTGTTACCGATAGACAAAAATATTCATAATTTTTGCTTTTTATTGATGAAAGACACAAAAAAGGCCCGGACCTAAGTCCGAGCCTTTCTGGGAAGCTGTCCTGAGTTGCGCGTATTAGGCCTGTTTAGAAAACACGTCCAGGTTCGCAGCATATTGAGCGCCAAAGGGCTCAACCATTGATTTCGTTGCATCAACAACCAAAGCATTCAATTTGCTGATTTCTGTGACATATGTCTGAACAGAATTACGGGCAAATTCAGTTTGGATTTCAACAACTTTAGTAACATCTTCAGTTTCGGCGATTGTGCGCGTTACGTTGAAGACTTCCTGAAGGCGGTCTGTACCAAAGTCGAGCAGAGCTGCGCTGAGTTTTTCACTTTTCTCAACAGCGGCGTTGCCGGCTTTTACGAAAGCTTCTGAATTGTCTTTGTCGTAGAACTGAGAGCCTTCAAAAGTTTTAACAGCTTTTTCAAAACCAGACTTGCTTTCGGCAAGTGCTTTTTCGTAGTTGGTTTTAAAAGTTTCCGTGTTTGACTTGAATGCTTTTTCAGCGGCTTCTGCACCGGTAATAAAAGCGTCTTGAAGAGATTTGCGGCCAGTTGCCACCATATCTTCAATTTCTTTCGTTACTTCAGTCGGATCGATTGTCGTCTTCGTCGTCGTTTTTTTCGTAGCCATTGACTTAACCTTTCAGATTAACGTCCCAAATATGTTTTGCTGCACTGCAACAATGTGAACGTTATATAATATTAGAAAAGTCAATGTCAATGGTTTATTGTGCAGTGCACAAAAAAAATAGTTAATCCTCAAGTCATTGTTTTATTGAGTATATTTTTAAATTACATTGACATAATTGAAATTAATGTGGCTTTGCAACAAAAAATTCACACATAAATTCCTACTGATCCAGCCCATTGTCACCGATTTGCATGGTGAAATAGGTGCTGCCTCCGCTTCCGCGGCCACTATAGTATCGTGAGTTACGGCTGTATTGTATCGGAACATATGGCTCCAGGAAGGCAATTCCTGTTTCATCGCCTTTCGACAAAACCTCCCGAAATGGTAATTTGGCAATATCTGCATTCTGATCCGTCCAGGCATAATATTTAAAGACGCCATCCCGGCAGACCATAGCGATCCAATAAAATTCATCGGAATGCAAGATCTGCCCCTGTATCGCCGGTTTTTCAAATCCTTGTGCGATCAACGCCTGTTCAATAGCGATCAGATCCTGCAAACTTATTGCTTTTTTACTTGTATGCGTACCGGCAATATTCAAGCCAGCGGAACTTATCGTCCAGTCCGTACTTATCCCGCCTTTGAAAACGCGGGTAATCTGCTCGGCTTCTTTGGCGCCGGGCCATTGCGAAATATTGTATGTCCTGACTTGCTCATCATAAAGACCATTGTAAATTATCCTGTAACGGGAGACCGTGCCAGGCTCACAGGTTTTGCGAATATCGTCCCCATTGGCATAGGAAAACCATTCAAAAGGGCGGACAAACGGGTTACTCGTTCCGCCTTCAGATGTACAGGATGCCAACAGCAATGCCAAAAATCCGAAGGCAAAAAGACGGTTCAGGAAATTCATTTTAGGAACCTCAAACAAATAGTCATTAAAGTTACCAGATATTAACTATCTTTTTTTATAGTCGAAATTGACGAAAGTGACGAGCGGAATCAAGGAACGCACAGATTGTTTAATTCGCAATAAATTGAAATTAATCTGAATTTTGATAGACATGATTCGCAGTATTTTCTACACTCGGCGCCGGTAAGTGATATCGGCGTGTAACAGTAACAGTAAATTTTGACGAACCGGATTCATTTTGAGCATTTTTAAAAATTATATTGCTGACCAATTGTTTAGAGGACGTTGTTACAGCGGTATGCGCAATCGCGTTTTTAATACTCGATTGATGGTTCCGTTATTTCTATGTGCTCTGGCATTTGTGGTCAGCTTTCAGCCGACCGTTAGTCATGCACGGTATGCGGCCCTTGTCATGGACAGCCGGACTGGCGAAATTCTATATTCCAGAAATGCTGATACGAAGCTGTATCCCGCGTCACTCACGAAAATCATGACCCTTTATATGACATTCGATGCTTTGAACCGTGGCCGTCTGCGGCTCGACCAGAGGCTCAGCGTGTCTGCCCGGGCCGCGGGCCAGGCCCCGACGAAACTGGGGCTGAAAAAAGGTGGGACCATTACCGTCCGGGACGCGGTATTTGCCCTGATCACCAAATCGGCAAATGATGCAGCAACTGTTCTGGCCGAGGGCATGGCCAAGACAGAGCAAGCCTTTGCCTTGAAAATGACAGCGACCGCCAGGCGCCTTGGCATGCGCCGGACGAGTTTCAGAAATGCCAGCGGGCTCCCAAACCGCCGCCAAAAAAGCACAGCCCGCGACATGGCGCTTCTCGGCGCGGCGCTTATTCATGAATTTCCGCAATATTATCACTTCATGGCATTGGAAAAATTCAATTACAAAGGCCGCAACCACAAGAACCACAATAACCTGCTGAAAAAATATAAAGGGGCAGACGGTATCAAAACCGGTTATATCCGCGCCTCCGGTTTCAATCTGGTTGCCTCCGCCAAACGCGGCAACCACCGGCTAGTGGGTGTCGTTTTTGGCGGCCGTACGGCCAAAAGTCGCGACAAGCATATGGCGGCGTTACTGGATAGGAGCTTTGCCAGGATCGAAAAAGCCAGCCCGTCCAGTGTCCCCCTGCCGGCGTACAAACCCGCGCTGATCGCCTTGGGTTCAGCACACACAAATCCGCAATCGAAATCCAAGCCGAAACAAAAATCCGTCCAGGTCGCCGAAGTTATCACTGCGGCCCCTGAACCAGCGATGGTAAAAAAGACAGGCCCGGTGAGCGGCATCAAAGTCGTCAAAGGTGGCAGTGCCGGATTGAAACCGCGCGCCATGGTCACGGCTGCTGCCAAGGAAATTACAGTCATTGAAGAAAAATGGGCGATCCAGATCGGGGCTTTTAGCCGCGTTACAACGGCGCGTGACCAACTGTCAAAAGCCACCGCACAAGCCAATGGCCAGCTGGATGGCCGACGGGTCAATATCGAACGCGCCATCTCCAACGGAAAACCTTTCTATCGGGCTCAGATGATCGGCTTCAATGAGGTTGAAGCTCGAGCCGCTTGTAATAGCTTGTCTGAGCGACGTTTTTCCTGCTTTGTCGTCTCGCCAAGTCTCGACTTACCCGCTTATATCGCCGAGAAAAGCTGATCCTGATCCGCCGGCACTTAAAGCAGATCAACAGGCATCTTTAAATAAGACACACCGTTCTCTTCAGCTCGTGGAAACTTGCCCGCCTGCATATTCACCTGGACGGACGGTATTATCAGCGCGGGCATACTCAAATTCGCATCCCGTCCCTCGCGCAGGGCAACAAATTCCTCTTCACTCACCCCGTCATGCAAGTGAATATTGTCTTTGCGTTGTTCCGCTACAGAGGTTTCCCAGGCATAGTCCCGCCCGCCGGGGGCATAGTCATGGCACATGAATAAACGGGTTTCCGGCGGCAACGACAATATCCGCTGGGTCGAATGATATAAAACGCGGGCATCTCCACCCGGAAAATCGCATCGGGCAGACCCATAGTCAGGCATGAACATGGTATCGCCCACAAACACTGCATCTCCAATCTTATAGACAATACAGGCCGGCGTATGTCCCGGCGCCTCAAGAATTTCCAGGGTCAGGTTTCCGACCGGGATTTCTTCCCCGTCCCGGAACAGCCGTTGAAATTGCGACCCGTCCGTACTCATCTCGGAATCGAAATTAAAAATCTTTTTGAACGCCGCCTGCACCACACCGACAGCCTGCCCTATTCCGATGACACCCCCCAGCTTTTGCTGTAGATACGGCGCCGCCGTCAAATGATCCGCATGCACATGGGTTTCCAGTATCCAGTCGACCGCGAGACCGGCTTCCTTGACGAATTTGATGATATCATCTGCGGATGTGGTTGCTGTGCGGCCAGATTTAATATCGAAATCGAGGACACTGTCGATGATAATCGCCCGCTTGCTGTTGGGGTCGGAAACCACATAACTAACCGTAAATGTGGGCTCATGAAAAAAGGCCTTCACCTCGGGGTTCATTCTTGTCTCCTTATACTGAACTCTTGTCGTTCAGAATATCTAAGCATGATTATTTCTTCTTGACTATATCTCTTTATATACATAGATACAGATATATGAAGGTAAAAGAATTTGCAATACGGGATATGAAAACAGCAGCGGCCAATGCCTGCGCGCTGATGAAATCCCTCTCCAGTGAGACGCGTCTTTTATTGCTCTGCCAGATGAATGAAACGGAATGTTCGGTCAATAAGCTGGCACGGGCTTTGGAGATGCGCCCCTCATCGGTTTCCCAGCAACTCTCCCTGCTGCGTAAAGACGGGCTGGTGAAAACCCGGCGCGAGGGGCGAACAGTTTACTATTCCCTGAAAGGCGAGGAAGCGACCATGATCATTTCGGTCCTGTATGCCCTGTATTGCGTGGATTTCAAATAAATGGACAATTTCACGCCTTATGCATCCTTGGCCGGCGGCCTCCTCATTGGCATTTCCGCCACCCTTCTGTTGATGGCTGGCCGGATGGCCGGAATCAGCGGTATTTTGGCAGGACTGATCCCTTTCACCAAAAACGACGGCCTTTGGCGGATCCTGTTTATTGTCGGCTTGATCATTGGCGCCGGTCTTTATCCTGTACTGGGCGGCGATATGTCAGCGATGAATATCAACCCGTACGGCCTGAGCGAAACCACACATACGATGCTCCTGATCGTTGCAGGGTTACTGGTCGGCATCGGAACCTATGTTGGGGCTGGGTGCACCAGCGGGCATGGTATCTGCGGTATCGGACGGCTATCGGTCCGTTCAATCATCGCGACCGTCACCTTTGTCGGTGTCGCTGCCGTAACCGTCTTTATCATGCGCCTGATCGTTGGAGGATAGGATGCTTAATCTCATTAGTCTTGCAAGCGGCTGTTTATTCGGTTTTGGTCTGGCTTTATCGGGCATGGTCAATCCCAGCAAGATCGTTGGATTTTTGGATATTACGGGAAATTGGGATCCCAGCCTGCTCTTCGTCATGGCCGGCGGCGTGTTCGTGACGGTTATCAGTTTCAGGTTTTTACTCACACGACCAACGCCGGTTTTCGGCGGCAGGCTTGTGTTACCGACAAAACAGGATATCGACCCCCCGCTTCTCGTCGGCGCCAGTATATTCGGCATCGGTTGGGCGCTCGGTGGCTTTTGTCCGGGTCCGGCGTTGAGCGCCCTCGCCTATGGCAACGAGAAAGTCTTTATTTTCGTCGGCGCCATGATTGTCGGCATCGCGCTCGCCAAGATCGGTTTACGCTCTTTGAAACCTGCCTAGTCTCTATCGGCAGCTTTGCTTTCATTTCCACAAATTAGAGATCTGTATTTTTTCCATTTTACCTGACCGGCATTCATGGCTAATCTGACCGCCTGAATAGAAACAAGAAAAAAACGGAAAAATCATGAGTTCATCGAATAAAGTCGCCATTGTCACGGGATCCGCAACCGGCGCCGGCGCGGGTATCGCGGTTGGTCTCGCCGAAAAGGGCTATAACGTTACGGTCAATTACACGCGAAGCCTGAAAGAAGCAGAAGAAACGGTCGCCCTTTGTGAAGACCTCGGGGTCGAGACCCTTTTGTGTCAGGCGGATGTCTCCAAGGATGAAGATTGCCGGCGCATGGCGGCGGAAACCATGGAGAAATGGGGCCGCCTCGATGGATTGGTCAATAATGCCGGACGGACAAAATTCGTTGCTCATGACGATCTCGACGGCCTTTCCGCTCAAGATTTCCAGGATATTTATGCGGTTAACACTATTGGCCCGTACCAGATGTCGCGCGCCGTTGCCCCTTTTATGAAGGAAACCGGCAGAGGCTCTATCGTGATGATTTCCTCTGTTGCCGGCACCCATGGTATCGGATCCTGTATTGCCTATGTCGCCTCGAAGGGTGGCTTAAATTCCATGACCAAAGCACTGGCCAGAACATTGGGGCCTGAAATTCGCGTTAATTCAATATGCCCGGGATTTATCGAAACCCGCTGGTTACTGCAGGGCTATGGTGAGGACAAGTATGAAGCCTATAAGCGGAGCCTTGTTAAAAAGGTCCCGCTGGCGAAAGTCTGCACACCGGAAGATATTGCGGAAACCGCCGCCTGGTTTATCGACGGCGCCAACATGATCACCGGCGAAATCATCATTCTTGATGGTGGTATGCATCTGGTCGGATAACTCAGCCCTACAGTGAAAATGCAAACAGCAAAAATTAATCGCGCTCTTGGCTATCCCTATGAGAGGCCCGCCTCCTCTTACCTGTTTTCAGGCGGGGTTGCCAAAGATTTACCGGACGGGATTGATTTTACCACGCGTCAGCCGGTTCTTGCCTGTGGATCCAATGGCGCACCGGAGCAGCTTCTTCGAAAATACGGCAGCGGTGACGACGTCGCTATTCCCGTCACCGCCGCGAAAATGCACGGCATTGCCTGTACGTATTCCGCGCATTTTTCGTCTTATGGATCCATCGCAGCAGCCCTTTATGCCGTTCCGGGAATTGAAAGCCATGTGCATATAACCTGGCTTACAGACGCCGAGCTGCAGCACATGCATAAAACAGAAGCGATCGGTATGAATTACCATTTTACGCATCTCGAGGGGGTGACAATCCAATGCGAGGCGACCGGCTCAATCGACAGCCTTCACGCCTATATCAGCTTGCGCGGAAGCCTTTTATTGAACGGTAACCCTGTCTTGTTGAAGGGGATCACGGCGAACAATACACAGCTGCTGAAACTCGACCAGAATGCCATGCAGGAGGAAGTACGTCGCCAGCTGGCTCCTGAGACCGCCCTTCAGGATTTCATTCTGGAAAACATCAACAATAAGCAAACCCGCCTGAAGCGAACAGCGAAGATCAGTCAGAAGACGGAACCTTTTATTCATTCCGGTATTACCGTGCTTTTCCCATGCACCCCGCCGCTGGAGTGAAAGGCCGGCCATGAACAGAACCGTTATAGCTCTTCTTATCGGCGCTCTCGGCGGAGGATTATTCTTCGCGGTCGACCTCCCTCTTGCCTGGATGCTGGGTTCCATGACGTTCGCGACCATCGCCGCCCTCCGCGGCGTTGATGTTAAAGTCAACGATCCCTTGCGAAAAGTGATGACAGCCGTATTAGGTGTCATGCTCGGCAGTGGCTTTTCAACGGATACACTGGACGCCCTGGCACAGTGGAGCGGTGGCCTGATATTGCTGTTTGCCAGCGTTATTCTCACCATGACCCTCGTGTATTTGTTTTACCGAAAAATCGGAAAATTTGATCCGGTGACGGCTTATTTTGCCGCTGCCCCGGGTGGTTTCAACGTCATGTATGAAATGGGGGACGCTAAAGGCGGAAATGGCCCGGTTATCGCGCTTATTCACGCCTCCCGCATCTTGATCCTTGTGATGACGGTGCCATTATTCTTTCGCTACGGTATCGGCTTTTCAAACACCGAAGACGTCATCCCGTTATTTGGATCTGTCAAGGATCTGGTCGGCGATGGTTTACTGATAATTGCCGCCCTTCTTGGATATGGGATCGGACGCATTTGCCGTCTGCCTGCCTATCACCTGATGGGCCCACTGCTGGTGACGGCGGCGTTTCAAATCCTTGGCGTGACCGACGTGGCGCCCCCGATGATACTGGTTTATATGGCGCAACTGGTCATCGGTACCGCCATCGGAGCCCGGTTTCTCGGTACTAAATTTACGGAGATCCGCCATGTCCTTGGTCTGAGCTTTGTCTCCACCATGATCATGATTTTTATTGCGTCGATTTTTGCGCTGATATTCGCAGAGACAATTGGTGTCAGTGTTGCCGGTGTAATCCTCGCGCTGAGCCCGGGTGGGCTGGCGGAAATGTCTCTGGTTGCCCTCGCCATGGGGATTGACGTGGCCTTTGTCTCGATCATGCATGCTATCCGGATTTCGCTGATAATTGCCCTTGTGCCGGTGGCATTTTCCACCTTTGACCGGCTCATCCTCCGCCAGAAGAAAAATTAGGGTCAGGATTCTTAACCAGAAGAGAACGGTGGCACCCAGACAAAGACCAAGAAGCAATAAAGCGCTTTGAATTAGGCCTTCGCGTGTTCGTGCGTGATCATTTCCCGCCGTTCCGCGAACGCCTGCCGTATGATCTGGAACGCCGATGACAGAAACAGCGCTGCCATGATCGTCGCAACAATCAAGTCAGGCCATCTGGTTGCAGTCCCCCAAACGCCGAGGGCCGCAATCATTACCGCGACATTTCCAATGGCATCGTTGCGCGAACAGAGCCAAACCGAACGAACGTTGGCGTCGCCGTCCTTGTACCGCACGAGCAAGAACACACTTGCAAGATTGGTCAACAGCGCTAAAAAGCCAACCACCCCCATGATCTCTGCTGCAGGAACCCCAACATAGAAGACGCGATAGACAGTCGATCCAAACACCCAAAGCCCCATCAGGAGAAGGCTCATGCCCTTGAAAAGTGCTGCATTGGTGCGTGCACGGATTGAGGCGCCAATCACCGCGAGTGAAATGCCATAGGTTAGCGCATCGCCCGCAAAGTCGAGGGCGTCTGCCTGCAGCGCCTGTGATTTTGCCAGATGCCCCGCCGTCATTTCCACAACGAACATTGTCGCGTTCAATGCAATGACGATCCACAGCCGTCGTTTATAATCATCAGAAACGCCATCAAACTTGGCGTCATTTCCGCAGCAACCCGCCATCGAGATTCCTCTTTCAAATCATGTCACTCATAATGTAATATCTCTAGTGACTAGAGGTTCAAGAGGTTTTTTAAATGTATTCAATTGGCGAGCTTTCGAAGCGCACAAAGGTCAAGGTTCCAACGATCCGCTACTACGAGGAAATGGGCCTCTTGACAGTCCCGGAACGAACGGACGGCAACCAAAGACGATACGATAAAGACGGATTGGAGCGATTGAGTTTTATCCGTCATGCCCGCAATCTAGGTTTTTCAATAGACTCAATCTTGTCGCTGATCGAGCTGCAGGAACATCCAGACCGATCCTGTCAGGCAGCAAATGAAATTGCAGATTCGCAACTCGCGGGCGTGCGGGCAAAGATCCGAAAATTAAAGGCACTGGAAAAGGAACTCGTCCGAATTTCGAAAGGATGTGACGGAGACGGCGTGTCCGAACACTGTTATGTTCTGGCTTCCTTAGCTGATCATAAGCTTTGCGACCGCGAACACTGACCAATCGAAATTGGTCATTGGTTCAGTGTCAACGAACGGCGAGAAAGGTCAGGGTCAGGACTCATAACCAGCAAATACCGGTGGCTGCGTGATAGATTGCGGATGCGAAAGGAATACCCGTTTTGTGCAATGGCAGCAGTACTGACGACGTGACCGCCAACTATCTGCTGGATATTCATTCTGCGAATTGATTGGAGAGTCTGCTAAGTGCCAATAATGGACATTTTAGCAAGTAGCATTTCCGTCGATTCAGCTAAGATCCTTTATAAGGAGAGCAAATTCTTGGAACGTCGTCTTACTGTCTTATTGGCCGCCGATGTGGCAGGATATTCGAAGCTCGTGGGCGAGGATGAAACCGGCACAATTGCGGCGCCGGCAGATCTTCGTGGGGATTTAATGTTCAATCAATTCGTATCCGAAAATCTAGCGCCCAGCCTTCATGGCTGTATTTACAAGCGGTTGACAGGAGTTTCTGGCTCTGGCAATTTGGTGGGCGACTTTAAGGGTGAAGCCTTGGGCATTGGCCCCGCAATCTCGTGGATACCAGATTCAGCAGGCGGGAATGCCGTCTCGTCCGCTAGCTGGATTCATGACGTTCATTCAGAAAACCGCCTGTCCGTAGACTATGTATCATTGTCGTCAGGATACAGTTTTAGACCGTGAAAGTGGGACCGAGATCGCCATGTTTCACGCAATGGAGGGGGGAAATGAGCAAATTTGCATTTGTATTTATCGTAGCTGCTTCCTTACTTACAACACCGACTGAGGTGTCAGCAGAATCCAAACCAAATATCGTCCTGATATTTTTAGACAACTTTGGCTGGGGTGAGCCCGGTTTTAACGGGGGCGGCATTATTCGCGGTGCACCCACGCCAGCCATGGATGCTCTCGCCGAAGAGGGAATGAGATTGACTAATTTCAACGTCGAAAGCCAGTGCACACCCTCTAGGGCGTCCATCATGACAGGGCGCTACGGCTACAGAAGTGGAAACCACACTGTGCCACTCGAAGGCGGCGTTTACGGACTGGTTCAATGGGAAGTCACCATGGCGGAGATGTTGGCAGATGCGGGCTACAACACAGCAATGCTTGGGAAGTGGCATTTGGGATGGTCCGAAGGACGGTATCCGTCAAATCAAGGGTTCCATGAATTCTATGGTGTGGAGACCACAGATGTTACGATCTGGAATACACTGACAGGTTTCTCTGAATCCGGATTGGAAACGCCAGTCGTTATGCAAGGCCGCGAAGGCGAGTCGGCCACGATTGTTCGAGATTATGATATTGACTATCGGCCCCTTATTGACGGGGATTTGACCGAAAAAGCAGTCGAATATATCAACCGCGCCAGCGAAGAAGATGATCCGTTCTTTTTGTATCTCGCGTACACTGCAACACATTATCCCGTGTTACCAAGTCCCGAGTTTGACGGCTTAACCGGTAACGGATCTTGGGCTGACTTGCTGCATCAAACTGATGCCTATGTTGGCCGTGTGACCGAAGCACTCGAAACAGCAGGTATCGCAGACGACACGATTGTTATATTTACCGCAGATAACGGCCCGGAAGCTCTGCCAGTAGGCAGTTCAAATAATTCAAGAATTCCCGGGACTCAAGGTACTGCTGGCCCATGGCGCGGAACATTGTTCACAAGTCTAGAAGGAAGCCTTCGAGTTCCTTTTGCGATCCGATGGCCCGGAAATATCCCCGCAGGTTCGGAGAGCAACGAGATAGTTCATGCCATGGACCTGTTTCCGACACTGGCATCCTTGGTTGGCGGAAAAGTTCCGGACGACCGTGCAATCGACGGGATAGACCAATCTCAATTTGTATTAGGGAAACAACAGGATTCTAACCGAGACGGTGTGATCGTTTATCAGGGCAAAAAGATCTACGGCGTTAAATGGAAAGACTGGAAAGTTTTGTTCAGCGAGAACGAAACCATCTTCAGCCCGACGATGAATTATGACACCCCGCGTGTTTATAATCTGTTGAACGATCCTGGTGAACTTGAAAATGTCCTTTTCCCATACACCTGGGTGGCGGAGAAAGCATTGCCGCAACTCACCAGGCATCTTGCAACATTCAAGGAGTACCCAGCAATTCCTCCGGGAACACCTGATCCGTACATACCACCAAACTGACTGCTTGCAACGAGCGGCATGTTGAAAGCAGGCCACTCGCAACCCAATAATCATTCCAATATCCTCTAGGGGATTCAATTTGCAAAAGGACAGAAAATGAAAATAGGTAATGTAAATTCTAAATATATGCGTATCGGGGCGGTGATTCTTTCGATGCTATTATCGTTGGGTATTTTGAGCGGCTGTGCCAGTCATTATATTGCCGCGGTTGAAATGGCTTTCGAAGACCGTTCAGCTGAAGATGTTACACAGGATACTGAAATTACTACTGGAATCAAAGCTACCATTGCCGATGAAGTCGGGGCAGAAGCTGGTCTGGCAGTGAAAGTAAACGTTTATGAACAGGTCGTCATGCTTACCGGTAAAGTTGAAACAGGCGACACCAAAGCCGCAGCAGACAGAATTGCTTCTTCTTATGCGAATGTAAAAAAAGTAATTTCGGAAATAAAAGTTGTGCCTGCCCCAAAAGAAGGGGAAGAATCTGAAGGCAGCTTCGTAGACGACTTTCTTATCGAAACAACAATTCAAGCAAGCGCTGCAGCAGATAATAATATCCACCACACGAACTGGCGTTGGAGCTCCGTCGACGGTACTGTGTATTTATTTGGCCGCAGTTTAAGCCCTGCCGAAAAAAATACCATGATTAACATGGTTCAGAATGTTTCAGATGTAAAAAATGTTGTTGATCATTCCTATACAAAAGCCCTGCCAGCCTCGTAAGAATTCCGGAAATTAGACTAAGTATAAACAGGTGCCTTTGAGGTACCTGTTTTCTTTTTAACTCGATACTAGGCCATTTTTGTCTTCTTCAAGAAATTGCGAACCTAGTAAGCCTATGAAATATAACAACCGATTTTTGAAAATTATCGAGATTTTGTGTTTAATAACTTAATGTGACACCACCCAAATTGTGATCAGTAACGTGAATAAAATCGCCGCTAGCCATGCGTCTTTTAATTTAGAGGCAGCATTTTAGAATTGAGCGGGCTTCGCAACCGAAACAGGAAATATGGAATTTTCAAACCGTATGGACGTATCATTCGACAGCATCTTCCGATGCTGCCTCCAGACCGATGCCAGCAGTTCATATCCGCCACGAACCTTTTTCTTAGATAAATGCGCCTAAAAAGTGATCTCCAGAGAGACCCCCAGGATCGTCGCCGTATCGATATTTGGCAAGGCCGATTTTGCGACTTGAGCGTCGAGGGTCATATGCACGGCGGGAATGATCTCAACGTTGTAGAAAGCCTCCCAAACAGATGAATATGACCTGACGCCAATAGCGTTTAGGAAACGGCCCGTGTTAGTCCTGTTGTAGTTATAAGCTATTCCCATAGCATCATTGTCACGTCCGGGGATAAGCCCCTTGCCATTGACACCAAAGCTGATGTTATAGTCCAGAACGTTCGTATCTTGATCAGCTGTCTGTAGTCGAGAAAAAATCCCTATACCCTGTAGATCTTGTCGCCCGTTGTTAATGTCTACCTCTCGTTTCTGGTCGCCTTCTACCCACAGATATTGCCAAAAATCGATAGAACCGAACCAGGTATCGTCTTTTGTGGAGGGGTTCAACTGCCCTCCGCCAACATCAATACGGCCGTTAATTTCGTTGAAATTCCCGTCCCAGCCATACCCAACCATCACGCCAACGCCGCCGGGAAGTTCATTGACCTGGTACTTATTGGTCGCTTGCAGGAGCCCGAACATACCGTCATCAAGGTAATTGAAACCGGAACTGTTGGACGTGTCCGTACTCGTCCCCACCATGCCGGTTACTGTCAGGTTTGGATTGGGCATGAATAAGGCTGTAGCTGCTAGCGTGCTATAAGGAACTATGAGAGCCGGAGAAACAGGCATGGCCAGATTCAGGTTCCACCATTGGCTTACGCCGCGGCCACCTGCAAACTCGTTGGCAGTAGAATAGGTGTCATACTTTCCGAACCCGACCGCAACCTTTTCATTTAGAAACTGGGTATAATTAATGACGGGAAGCCAGAGGGTGACATTTTCGTCAAGGGTTGAAGTAGTCGGATGGGTTGCGTCTGTATTGACGGGAATAATCGAACCACTGATACCGTTTACTGAGTCTCCGTAGCGCGACACGGCGCGCATTTGTAAGAGGCCACCGGGGATCAGACCCATTCGATCAAAATCTATGTTTATGTTGTAGTCTACAGTCCCGCCATATTCAGAATCAGTGTTTACACCCCCATCGACGACAGTCTGGAAATATTGATTATAAATGACATCGAAAGTAATTCCCTTCTTGGCCCAATCCGTCCGCTTGCCACCGAGATCACCCAATAGAAAGGAACGTTCGGCGAAACCGCCTGAATAGTCTGGAATAGGCAGAAGGCCGCTGCTCTCAGCTGGCGCAGATTCCGCTTGAACCTGCGAAGTTGTATAGAGCATTCCAGCCATTAATGAAATCACGACCGCCGGGGCAATAATCGTATTCGAGAATTTAGTTATCATTTTTAAACCCGTCTTGACGAACACCGTTATTATCAAATTACTGGCATATATCAAACGATTTACCGTCTAGTATTTATAGTTTGACTCGAAAACCAAGTATAGTTCTAACTCATATGGATGATGACGTTATTCTAGCCTGCTATGGAATTTTCAATTCACTATTGTTTCAACCTGTATCGAACAGGCATCAGCACAGTAACTTCCTGTGGGCGCGAAACCGTATTAAAAGAGCGACGCGGTGTCTGCAATGGGTCAAAACCGGAAGTCCCTGCGATTGTAGGCTAGTCAAATCGCGTCATCATCCCAAGGATCGAGAAAGGCTCGAAGCAGAAGTTTAGCACATAGCTGTAAGCAGGTCTCAACTCTAGCCCGCTATATCATCGCGCGTCGCTCAACCCGAGGGTAGACGAGCGCCAAGGTTACGCCGCGTGCCGCCATAAACAGCATTAGCGCTGCCCAGAGCCCATTTTCTCCCCAGAAATTATCTAATCCTGAACCTGCCTTCTCATCACTATTCCCACCTTCGTCCAGAACCCATATCGCAGGCACAATACAGAGACGAAATTGAAAATTAAACAGTCTGTCTATACCTATATAGGACGACTAAAAGTAAGTTCAGATTTTTATCCAATATCTAGCTAAATTAATATTCGATATTTATTATGTATTTTTATCTAATATTGACTCAGTTATATTCCTCGTGCCAAGGTAAACGTATAGAATAAGGGGAATGTAATGGCTAAATGGATAAGTGTCCTGGTGATAGTCGCTATGCTCATGCCGTCAGTGAATATAGCCTATGCAACTAGCGGCGGCGGCGGCGGCGGTGGAAATGTCGAGGTACCTGTTAATCTCGCGTATTCACAACCGGCTGGATTTCTCGCAATCTTGCGGCCCTTGGCTATCATGACCATCCTTTTTGCCGCCGTGTTACCACAACTATTTTCAAGGCGATCCTCACCTCCCATATCAAGTGATAATTCTTCCATATCCAGTCATAATAATGCGGCCGCTGTATTTCTCACCCTTATGATGCTCGAAGCCTTGCGCTACCAATTTTATATGCTTTTCAACCTTCTTCCTTATTTGATGTCTCAACCGGCAAATTCAGGGGGGTCGACTACCGCAACTGGAGAGACTGTGAATTCCGACGGGGTTTGGAATGCGTCCGACCCGGAGAAGCTGGCAGCAGCAATGTCCCCTGAAGATAAAGCAGCTCAACAGCGACAAGAATTTATTAACGAGGTCGTACAAAAAGCACTTGAAAATCCAGAATATGTGGAAAAATACGCTAAATGGGCTGACGATGACGTAAAAGAGGCTGTCGCCAAAGCGTTGGTGAATCGCGCCCTTAAGCAGCTGCAGGATACCTTGAAGACAATTCCTGGCGGCGCCACCATTACAATTACCAATAATTAACAGAAGAAGGGAGAGAAAAAATGAAAAATGTCATGGCAAAACTTTCCGTTCGAAAGTTAATTGGTATTGGAGCTTTATCGCTTACTTTACTAACTGTTGGCTGTCTTGAGACAACGGGAGACCAGATCGGAAGTTTTCTGGATAACGTCTTTGAGGTTTATGAGCCTCAAGTTGTCGTTGGAAAACCGATCCAGAAAAACCAGGTGGTCTGGCATATCCAGTCGACCGTCGCCGCGACTATTTTGCGGCTTCAGGGAGATGACGGTAACGACATAGATTCCCAACTTGATATCGTCGGAAGCGCTGGGATTGAGCAGGACCTGAATACAGACTTGAAGGGTTTCGCAATCGCCAATATCCTTATTAACGACTTTTTCCATCCACAGGATGCACCGGGCGTCTACCGGCTTGGCGCGCGCCTTGTACTGCAGGATGCGACCACCCGTCGTGTTGGTGTCTCCTTTATCGCCGATTACGAACTCGTCGACGGTAAAGTCGTTTTGAAAGGCCACGCGTGGGAATATGCACCATCCGTCTTGCCGGTGACAGAAACATATGTTGTGGCGGCGGCGGATTTTGACGCCCTTGATGCCGAAAAAGCAAAAATTTATAGTGATTTTCGTTCTCATGTCCTGACAAACGCCATCGATGTCGGTAATCTCGGAAGTACCCCGAAAAGGGGTGATTTTGTCATCGTTACTTTTATGATGGATAAGATCCAAGCGGACGATAGCTTTGAATTGGCTATCAGCGATGTAAAAGAGGGCACTGACGGCTTCGCCGATGACAGTCGGTACATCCTGCATGACAACGGCTGGGTTACGGGTGTTGTTCCTGGTACTTTTTCACTTACTGCAAATGAGGCTTTCTGGATCAAGGCTGTTTATTCAACAGCCGCTAGCGGTAAGAGAGTGATCGGCTTATTTAACACGGCCAACTTGAGCTCTTCAGCGAGTTAAAGTAACGCCTAAATCATACGAATTCTGCCAATTTGTTATTCGGGAAAAATGCTGGCTGGCTGACGCGAGGCTTCCCGAAACGGGCAAGATTTAAGCTCGATCGTCTAGGAAATCCGAGTTTAGTTTTTGAATACTTCGCGGATCTGCCGGCAACAGACGTATGTTCAAAAGTCTATGAAAATCCGGCTCGCCGGATTGATGTTGCATGTCCGCTCGGGGTAAAAACCGGAAGTCCCTGCGATTGTAGGCTAGTCAAATCGTGGCATCACCTCAATAACCGAGAAGCGCTCGAACCAGGAGTTAGCACGTAGCTGGAAGCAGGTCTCAACTCTAGCCTGGTACAGTTATGCCATGGCGCGTCGCTCGACCCGAGGGTAGACAAGTGCCAAGGTGACGCCGCGTGCCGCCATAAACAGCATCAGCGCTGCCCAGAGCCCATTTGCTCCCCAAAGATTATCAAAAACCTGCATGCCAATCATAAAAAGAACAAAAGAAATGATCATTCCGTTTCTCATTTCCTTGGATTGCAGTGCCCCGATAAAAATGCCGTCGAGTTGATACGACCATATTGAAATCAGCGGTGCCACCATCATCCAGGGCAAGAAGTCGTTGGCCTGCTCACGCACGTCCGGAATGCTGGTCAAAAGATTAATCAGGGAGGGGCCAAACAGCGCGTAAACAAGGGCGTATATCGTCGCAACAATCAACGCCCAAAAACTGCTGACCATCACAATCTCTCTTAGCAGGGTCGGTTTTCTGGCGCCCAGGGCCGAGCCCACCATGCCTTCTGTTGCAAACGCAAATCCGTCCAGACCGTAGGCCATGATATGCATAAAGTTCATAAGCACGGCGACGGCAGCAAGGGTGGTATCACCTTTTGACGCCGCTTGTGCCGTGAAATAGGCAAACGCAAAGATAAGTAAAATTGACCGAATGAAAATATCGAAATTAACCCGCAGTAATTGCGCAATCTTACTGCCAGCAAACAAACTTGAGCGGCACCATATCCCGCCGAGCTTCCGCAAATGGCGGCGCACGAGATAGGCACCAAACAGACAGGCACTGACTTCTGAAATAAGGGTCGCCGTCGCGACACCCGCCACATCCCAGCCCAGGCCAAGAACAAAAAACAGATCCAGCACAATATTCATGCCGTTCATAAAAATCTGGACCATCAACGCGGCGCGCGTATTTTTGGTCCCGATAAAAAACCCCATCAACGCATAATTGGCGAGAACGGCTGGTGCCCCCCAAACGCGGATGGAAAAATACTCCGAAGCCCCCGCCTCCACAGCAGCAGAACTATCGATCAAATTCAGGGCAGTCCAAAGAACGACACTCTGAAGGGCGAGCACGAAGGCAGAAATTATCAGGGACAGCAGGAGCGCCCGTCCCATCACGGCCCGGATCTCGTCGGGATCCTGTTGACCTGCCGCCTGGGCAACAAATCCGGTGGTTCCCATGCGCAAGAAACCAAAGCCCCAGTACAGGAAACTGAACATCATGGCACCGATCGCCACAGATCCTATATAATGCGCCTCAGGAAGATGCCCGACAACAGCCGTATCAACAGCGCCCAATAAAGGGACCGATGAATTTGACAAGATTATGGGCCAGGCAAGGCGCCAGACTTCCCCATGGCTGGGGCGAGAGAAGAAGTATTTAAGAGACATCAAAAGCCGAAATAATCTCTGATTTTATAACCGATCATCGCCGGCGGCAGAAACCAGGGTGTGCCATTGTAATAGAAACGTTGTTCAAACGGTAAATCATCAAAGGCCGTTTCGCCGTCCGGATGATCCAGTATCTTCAAGGCGGCCTTGTGCCCCAAATAACCGGACATGGCAACGCCTGATCCGCAATAACCCATGGCATAGTAAATGCCGTCATGCTGGCCGATGGTTGGTAAGGGATTAAAACCATAGGCGACGTTACCAGACCAGACATGGGAGATAGCAGAGGTTTTAAGCTGCGGGAAAATCGACGTGAGGCGTCGCTGTAATGCTTTTGCCTGTTGTAAGGGAGGCGCTTGAAAGACCGTCGGGCGACCGCCCAGTAAAACTCGTTTTCCATCGGGAGACGGCCGATAATAACTCAACATCTTGCGGGTATCCGTGATCATGCGTTTCGTCGGAAACAGGCTCGTCACCAGGTTTTCCGAGAGTTCCTCCGTTGCGACAATGGTGCTGCCTATGGGAATGACACGGCGCTGGACGAAGGAAAAAAGAGCACCGCTATAGCCATTTGTTGCAATCAAAAGCTGCCGGCTCCTGATTTCGGGTCCTGATGTTGCGAGCGTAAAACCCTCCTTGGTTCGTGAAATCTGTTCGGCGCGTACGGGCGCCATCAGCGTTGCCCCCGCCCGTACCGCGGCTTTCGCCAATCCGCGAACATATTTCGCCGGATGCAATCCACCCGTATGATGCTGACGCAGACCGCCTTTATAAAGTGTACTATCGACGTCCTCCGCATAGTCAGCCGGACCCACCATTTCTTCTGGCACGTTGAGATATTTCTGACGGGTTTCGAAATCCTGCGTCATTGAGGTCAAATGGCTATCTTGTATCGCCGGATAAAACCGTCCGGTCATGGTCAGATCGCAATCGATGTTTTCTTCTGATATGCGTCGCTCGATAAACGCCACCGACGCAAGTGCTTCGTGATAAACGGCAATTCCCTTATCCCGCCCATACATGGAAATAAGGCCGTTCAATCCTGGTTTCAGCAGATTTCCGATCATGCCGCCGTTGCGGCTGCTGGCGCCAAAGCCGGGTTTTTCGGACTCCAGTATGACAACGGAGTTACCGGCTTTTGCCAGCGTTAACGCTGCGGACAACCCCGTGTACCCACCGCCAATTACTGCCACATCAAAAGCCGTGTCCGGAGGATCAAAGGAAATACTTTCCGGTGCCGCCGCTTCCCACCAGAACGGGGTCTCTTTCAATCCATCAAAGCGATCGTCCGACGTCATTAATTTATCCTTTGGTTGAACTTTCGACTGCAATTTTTTATTCTGATCAGACCGCGTCTTCAAGAGCAAGGGATTACCGTTCACATTTGAAAATTTTATGTGGCAACCCTATGTAAAGAAGTAGCAAACATACATTGGGACAAAGGGGGAACTTTCGCAACGTGGCAAAGAATGTAGAGAAAACTGACGAAAAATCTGGCACCGACGATATCGCCGAGTTTCTCGCCAAAGTCGCAGCGACGCCGGTCCGGACAGCGCCGGGTAAAAGTGGCCGGCTGATCTTTGCCATCGATGCAACAGCCAGCCGCCAGCCGACATGGGATCATGCCAGCCACCTGCAGCGGGAAATGTTTGACGAAGCGGCTTCCATCGGCGGTCTGGAATTACAAATAGCTTTTTTCAGAGGATTTGGTGAATTCAAGGCGACCGCCTGGACTCATGACAGCCGAGCGTTGGCGAAGCCGATGTCAAAAGTCTTTTGCCTGGGCGGCCACACCCAAATCGAGAAGGTCTTGAAGCACACCTTAAAGCAAACAAAGAAAGATCCGGTCAATGCCGTCGTTTATATCGGCGATTGCATGGAAGAGGATGCCGATCGCCTCTGTCATCTGGCCGGCCAGCTCGGCATGCTGAAAGTACCGGTTTTCGTCTTTCAGGAGGGATATGACAGACTGGCCGAGCAATGCTTCCGGCAAATGGCAAAACTTTCCGGTGGCGCCTATTGCCGCTTTGATTCTGCCAGCGCAGCGGCGCTCAGGGATTTGTTGCGCGCCGTCGCGGCCTATGCCGCCGGCGGACGAAAGGCGTTAAGTGATTTTAGCCAAAAAACTGGGGGTGAGACCCTATTGTTGCTGAAACAATTAAAGTAAACTACTGAAATGTTAGCTTATTTTATTATTGGACTGTCGCTATTTGTAGCTTTGCTCATTGGCGGAAACAGTCTGGCAAATGCCGATCCAAAGAAACTGGTTAAGGCTCTGCGGATCTCGGCAACGATTATATGTGCCCTATTGGCCGGTTTCTTTATTCTCACCGGACGGTTTGCCTATGCCCCGCCTTTCGTTATTGCAGCGTTGTTCTTTCTTCGGAACAAACCCCTCTTCGGGGGCGGCAATGCCCCTTCTGCCGGCCAGCAATCCGATGTGGAAACGTCATGGATAAAGGCCACTCTCAGTCACGACAGTGGCGAGATGGATGGTCAAATTTTAAAGGGCAAGTTTGAATCACAATTGTTATCAACCCTGACGCTTGACCAGCTTATGGAATTCCAGGAAGAAGCTCTGGAAGATCCGCAGACGCTCGCAATTCTGAACAGTTTTCTGGACCGCTATCACGCGGAGGCCGACGAGGCAGGCGCAGCAGGTGAAGAGCAGGCAAAAGAACGGAAAACCAGGGCACAATCAAGCTCTGGTCCGATGACCAGACGCGAGGCTCTTGCCATTCTCGAGTTGACGGAGGGTGCGACATTAGATCAAATAAAAAAGGCCCATCGCCAATTGATGAAAAAATTTCACCCGGACCATGACGGATCGGAATATATGGCCGCGAAGATTAATGAAGCAAAGGACGTCCTGATTAAGACAAATTAAAACAATTCCATATAGTTATTAAGGCAAATTAAAGCAATTCTATGTAGTTTGCTGGCAATGAGTCACAATTTTTTCTTCTAATTGAGAAAGCTATCCAATCAATGCCAAAAATAGTGCGTAAAGCCGTTTTTCCAGTTGGCGGTCTTGGAACTAGGTTCCTGCCAGCAACAAAAGCGATGCCGAAAGAAATGTTACCGGTTGTCGATAAACCCCTAATTCAATATGCGGTCGAAGAAGCTCGGGATGCGGGGATTGAAGAATTTATTTTCGTCACAGGCCGCGGAAAAACAATAATTGAGGATCATTTTGATCGTTCTTATGAATTGGAAGCCGTGCTAACAGAGCGATGCAAGCATGATCTTTTGGAAGAACTACTCGACGGAATACCCGTCGCCGGCAGTGTCGCCTATGTAAGACAGCAAGAACCTCTCGGCCTCGGCCACGCTGTTTGGTGTGCAAAGCGTCTGATCGGGGACGAGCCATTTGCTGTCATTCTGGCAGACGATCTCATTCTTTCAAAAACCTCTTGCCTTGCCCAAATGACGGCAGCACGCGAAAAAGCAGGCGGCGGCAATATGCTGGCCGTCATGAATGTCCCCCACGAACACACGTCGCGCTATGGTATTGTTAGTCCGGGTGAAATTAATGGATCTCTGGTCAATATTTTAGGTCTGGTCGAAAAACCAGAACCCGCAGATGCTCCCTCCGATCTCGCCGTTATAGGCAGATACATTCTAGAGCCGAAAATCTTCGATTTGCTGGAAAATCAAGCGCGCGGTGCCGGTAATGAAATCCAGCTTACGGATGCACTGGCCTCGCTTCTTGGTGGTGATGCGTTCTACGGCATGAAGTTTGATGGAAAACGCTTCGATTGTGGCGACAAAATCGGATTCCTGGAGGCTAATATCGCTTTCGCGCTTGAACGACCAGATATGAAATCCGCCGTTCATGATATTGTACAAAACTTTTCGTAGAGGCTAACTCTACAATTTTCGATTTCCTGTTGGAGAAGAAGCGATGCGTATTGCAGTAGTTGGAACCGGGTATGTTGGATTGGTGTCAGGTACCTGTTTTTCAGAGTTTGGCCATGATGTGGTTTGTATTGATAAAGATGCCCAAAAAATTGAGGGATTGAAAAACGGGAAAATTCCGATTTTTGAGCCTGGACTAGAAAACCTTGTCATTAAGAATGTCAAAGCGGGTCATCTGAGGTTTGATACAAACTTGCAAGAAGCCGTATCTGGGGCAGATGCCGTATTTATCGCCGTTGGAACACCCAGTCGCCGTGGTGATGGTCAAGCAGATCTAACTTATGTGTATGCAGCGGCAAAAGAAATTGCCGAGAATTTGAGTGGTTATACGGTTGTTGTCAATAAATCTACGGTTCCTGTCGGTACAGGAGGTGAAGTCGACAAAATTATTCGTGAAACCAATCCAAATGCCCAGTTCGAAGTAGTGTCCAATCCAGAATTCCTACGTGAGGGCGCGGCTATTGAAGATTTCATGCGGCCAGATCGTGTCGTAGTTGGAGCAACGGCTGAACAAGCGAAAGACGTCATGGCTGCAATTTATCGGCCGCTTTCTCTGTTTCAAACTCCCATAGTATTTACCAGCCGCGAAAGTGCAGAACTAACTAAATATGCTGGCAACGCCTTTCTCGCCATGAAGATTACCTTTATCAACGAAATGGCAGACTTATGCGAACAAGTCGGCGCTAATGTCCATGACGTCGCGAGAGGAATAGGTCTTGATGGCCGTATCGGCGGAAAATTCCTGCACCCTGGACCCGGTTTCGGTGGTTCCTGCTTTCCCAAGGATACCCGTGCTCTATTTGAAACTTCCGCGGTGGCTGGGGCGCCTCTCAGAATTGTCGAGACGGTCATAGATATCAATGAAAAGCGTAAAAAGGATATGGCCGCGCGGGTGATAAAGACATGTGGTGGATCTGTCTCCGGAAAGACCATCGCTATTCTGGGTTTGACGTTCAAGCCCAATACCGACGACATGAGAGAAAGCCCAAGCCTTGATATCATTCCGGAATTAATATCCGCGGGCGCTTCGATAAAAGCCTACGATCCAGAGGGGATGAGCGAAGCGAAAAAGCTGCTAACCGGCGTCGGTTTCTGCGAAAATTCGTATGAGACACTTGAAAATGCGGATGCATTGGTTCTGATAACTGAATGGAACGAATTTCGGGCCCTCAACATGGAAAAAGTAAAATCCTTGATGAAAGCACCCGTCATGATCGACCTACGGAATATTTATGACCCGGTAGAAATGAGTGAGCACGGTTTTGCTTACGAAAGCATTGGCCGCCCTACAATTTAAAATACATAACTACTGTGAGAGCAAAATGACTATGACGGCACATAACTTTGATCCCAGTATTCTGCGGGAATATGACATTCGTGGTATCGTAGGAGAAACGCTATTCGAGTCAGATGCCACCGCTATCGGGCGGGCTTTCGGTACCTTTCTAACGCAAATCGGACGATCTAATATTGCCGTCGGCTATGATGGTCGGGAAACCTCTCCTCCCATGAAGAATGCTCTGATCAAGGGGCTTACGTCAACGGGAATTGACGTTTTTGATATCGGCATGGGGCCCACACCCATGTTGTATTACGCGACATATGAGCTCAACGCCGGCGGCGGGATCATGATCACGGGCTCGCATAACCCACCAAGCCATAATGGGTTTAAAATGATGCTGGATGGCAAATCCTTTTACGGCGCCCAGATACAAGAACTCGGTGCTCTCTGCGCCAAAGGAGACTTTGCGACTGGATCCGGTCAGTCAATTAACAGTCCGTTGATGGCTAAATATGTCCAGCGTCTTCTAAAAGATTTTACGGCAGGACGAGATCTTTCCGTCGTCTGGGATTGCGGAAACGGCGCAACCGGCGAAGTTTTACGTAAAGTCGTCTCACAATTACCCGGCCGGCATCTGCTGCTATATGAAGAAATTGATGGCACCTTTCCCAATCACCACCCCGATCCAACAGTTGAAGAGAATCTGCAAGACCTGATCCGTACCGTCAAGGGTGTTGACGCAGATCTAGGTATTGCCTTTGATGGCGACGGTGACCGCATTGGCGTTGTGGATGGTCTGGGTCGTATTTTATGGGGGGATCAACTTCTCGCGGTTCTCGCCCAGGAAGTTCTGGCAACCCGGCCCGGCGCAGCAATTATCGCAGACGTGAAAGCAAGCCAAATCCTGTTCGACGCCGTTGAAAAACTAGGCGGAACGCCTATGATGTGGAAAACCGGACACTCTTTGATCAAATCCAAGATGCAGGAAGTAAAAGCACCGCTTGCCGGAGAGATGAGCGGGCATATTTTCTACAACGATCATTATTACGGCTTTGACGATGCTTTATATGTCGCCCTGAGATTGCTGAACATTTTAGGTGCAACTGAGACATCGCTCGAAACTATGCGGGACCAGCTTCCTAAAATGATCAATACACCGGAACTGCGGTTTGATTGCCCAGATGATGAAAAATTTGATGCTGTTACACGAATACAGGCGGATCTTGCCGCTGCTGGCGCCAATTTTTCTGACATCGACGGTGTTCGCGTCAATACGGAAGATGGATGGTGGCTCTTGCGGGCGTCCAACACGCAAGCTGTCCTTGTCGCCCGCTGTGAGGCCTCCGACGAGGCCGGATTGACCCGCCTGAAAGCACAGTTACAGGCAAGCTTGAAGAATGCCAATGTCGCTGCGCCGGACTTCTAGCCCCGGACCTTTCTTTGATAATTTACACTAACGCATGCGGCGCGGAGGTCGAGATGACGGCCGCCGCGGCGGCGCTTTCGCCGGGAGTGTCGTCGGCCGATTTGGCTTGGTTCCGGGCGGAGGCTTAGGTCGATCGGGACGATCTGGACGGTCTATATCGATATCCACGTCATAATCATAATGCGCGTCATAAATACCGTACCGGAATCCGTAGTCATAGGAATATCCACCGCCATAATACACCCCTCCCGATGTACAGCCTGCAAGGGTCAGCGCAACAAGCCCCAGAAGTAACCGCCTCATTGCGACCCTCCTTCCGGCTCAATGGAATTCAATACGCCAATCAGGGCTTTTTCATGCCGGTCGTAAGCCTCCGGCTCTCCGACAAAGGCAGCAAATGCGACGCGATTATCGTTTATTTGAAGGGCTATCAGGGCGAAATCAAATTCCCGCTCATTCCGTATCCCCGTCCCACTTACGATCCGCCCTTTGCGGCCATTGATCATCCGGTCATCGCGAAAGGTAATCTGGACGTCAGAAAGTAATCTCGGGGCAACATCCTGAATATATTCTTTGGCCTGTGAAAGCTGATTAACCCCCGTTGGCGCCCATAAAGCTGTCCACATAACCAGCGTCTCTTCCTGCGGAAGCAGTGAAACGATCCGGGCAACAGGATCATTGTCGTCTTCTAAAACCGATGGGTCCACTTCGAAACCCGGTCGGATTTCCCAGTCGTCAGGCACCTGGAATCGAAACAGGTTTTGACCTTGAGTCTCGTAGATAACAGTGACATCGGCAAGAACAGATTTGGCAGCAACCATGGTGCCCACCATGACAACCGCAACAACAAGGTGCGAAATGATCCTTAGCAACATGGTCCTCCCCCTACCTATTCTAGGCTCTGCAATAGAATGCGAGCTTATTTCCTTCCAGGTCACGGCAATAGCCAAATATCATATTACCCTCTCCGCGCGGACCGGGCGCACCCTCATCCTGCCCGCCTAAAGCCAGAACCTTTGCATGCAATTTCGCGACGTTCTCCGCATTATCTACGTCAAGAGCAACCATGGTACCATTCCCGACGGTTGCAACTTCTCCATTATAGGGTTTTATAACAGCCAGCATGGCGGCCCCCGGTGCCGTACTCCATAACCGGATATGCGCCTCGGTCATGATCCGTTTCGCGTCAATCTCGCTAAACAGTTCGTCATAAAAGGCTGTGGATTTGTCAATATCGTTGGTCCCAAGTGTCACGTAACCAATCATCTTTTTTCCTTTGTTAAGCTACCGTTCTTTTAGGCGGCATTAATGTATCTATCTCAAGTGAACCTAGCACTGATCCACAGAGAAACAAACCGTCTTTCACCCTGCAGATCGTTTATGGGTTCCCACAATTTTCTGTAAAAAAGCGGGCTTATTGAGGCCGCAGATTAAGGGCCTAGCTGGGCGGTTCAGCGAGCGTGAAAAGGACATCCGCCGCGGCGTCTCGTAGCGGGATCAATGCCTGATACTCCGGGCTGCTATACCAGTTGCGCGCTGTTTCAACATCCGGGAATTCGATCACAGCGAACCTGTTATAGACAGCGCTACCCGCCAGAATTTCATGGACCAGCCCACGATGGGTAAAGGCACCACCATGTGCAGCAACGGTCGGTCCCGCCGCTTGGCCATATTCGGCAAATTTCTCCGGGCTCTTAACATTTACATGGACAGCAACATAAGCAACCATAACCTTCTCCTTTTTCAAATTTTTTCCGCCCCGAAACATTCTACTTAACATTAATATTGATGACAGCAAGATCACACGGCAATTTACACGAAAATTTGAAATCGGGCCGACAAAACCGCTGTGCGTAAGAGCCCGTTAATCCAACACCCTATTGGGGGAGTGGTTTACGGGCTGTCTCCGCAATAAAGAAGGTGGCTATCAACGAAAGGACGGCCGTCGCCATAAGATAATAAACCGGTGAAAAGTCGTCAGAAGTCCGCTCCAGCAGAAACGTCGCGACCAAAGGTGTCGTTCCGCCGAAAATGCCAAGGCACAGATTATAGCCAATACCAGAGGCGCTACACCGTACGCTGGTGGGTAGAATTTCAACCATCACAGCTGATAGTCCCGAATAGCCGACGCCGAAGAGAACCGCGAATCCCGCCTGCCCCGCTAAAATCAGTGCAAATTCCTGATGATGCATCATCCACCACAGCGGCCAGGAGAAAACCAACGTTCCGATGGCGACGAAATACAAGAGTGGCTTTCGCCCAATTCGGTCGGATAAGACGGCGCTCACAGTAATAATTGGCAGCATGATCACCAGGCTCAACGTATTAATATCCAGCGCGTCAGCTGTGGACACATGCATTTGTTCCGTCAGGTACGATATTGCATAGACCCAAAGAAGGTAAAAACCAACAGCGTTTACCAAAGACAAACAAACGATTTGCACAATCGCCCGCCAGTAATCCCGGATCGAGACGATGAAAGGGAGGGCATTTATTGGCTTGGCCTTCGAAAAATAGCTCGGCTCTGTCATGTTCCGTCGAA